>Ga0164241_10000077_pt1 | contig 232678 bp, 208 predicted proteins | sample OricomyardsoilBY_FD_108780 | JGI IMG/M metagenome (GOLD analysis project Ga0164241, IMG submission 108780) | Backyard soil microbial communities from Emeryville, California, USA - Original compost - Back yard soil (BY) | ecosystem: Environmental > Terrestrial > Soil > Unclassified | place...
GGCCCATGGGCCCGATACCCACCAACAGCGCCATCCTTGCAACGGCCGGTGATCTCATCTTCATGGGGGACATCAACCGGCGCTACTGGGCGCAGGATGCCGAAACCGGCAAAGTGCTCTGGCGGACGGTGTTGCCCGGTCCCATCTCCACCAGCAACATCACCTACTCGGTCAACGGCCGGCAGTACGTTGCCGTGATCACCGGCGACAACATGGCGCATCCGGGCCTGAACACCGGAACCATGGGCCCGGCACGCCTGAACCTTGACAACAGCGCCGAAAGCAACGCCATCATGGTCTTCGCGCTGCCGGAAGCAGCCGCGCCGTAGTTCATGGCGCACGGGCCCGGCATATTCAGGGAGCGGAAGATGAAGAAGGTCCTCGGCGTCCTCGTGGCGCTATTGCTGTTGCTGGTGGCGGCACCCTGGGTGTTCGGTCGCTTCGCGGAAGGGCGCATCAATCGCGGCCTGGATGCACTCGCCCGCCAGGCGCCGCAATTACGCGTGGTGGAGCGACATTGGAAGCAGGGCTGGTTCCGCTCCGAACAGGAGGTGGTATGGGAGCTGGTTTATCCAGCAACTGCGTCACCGGCTGCAGCTGCAGCAACTCCTGCCGCAAAGCCCATTCGCTTCACCATGCGCAACGAGGTGCTGCATGGGCCGGTATTGTGGTCGTCGGGTCTGGGATTGGCGCGCGTCTACACGCACTTCGTGCCGGCAGAGGATCTGCGCGCCAGGGTCATCGACATTTTCGGCACACCCGAGCCATGGCAAGTGCGCACCCGCGCGAAATTCATCGGGGGTGGCACGACGGTGATATCCGGGAAGGGCCGCACCATCGACCTGAAGAAAATCGACGCCAGGCAGGGCGGCACTGTTTCCTGGGATGATTTCCATTTCGCCGTGGCGTTCTCGCGCAAGGCGAAATCCTTCAAGGTCGACGGTCGCCAGCCACGACTGGAACTGAAAGACGATTCCGGAACACAGGTCGTGATGAGCGACATCACGCTGCAGGGCAGCGGTGATCGCGTGGTCGGCGAGCTCTACGCTTCGGACATGACGCTCGCTGCCGCCAGGCTCTCGGTGAAAGGCCTGCAGGGGCAGAACGTGGAAGTGGCAAAGCTCCTCTACAAGATGGACAGCAAGCTGGACGGCGACTTCATCGCCTATTCCACCGCGGCCGGAACCGGCGATGTCGATACCGAACAGCTGCGCAACCGCAAACTGAAGCTTCAGGAAACCCATTTCGATCTCACGCTGCGTCACCTGCATATCCCCACGCTGGCGAAGCTGCTGGCCACGGTCAATCACGCGGCGGCAGCGCCGGACCCGGATCAGGCACCGGCCGTGCAGCTGACCGGATCGCTCAGGGAGCAGGGCCTGGAGTTGCTGCGGCATGACCCGGAGCTGTTCATCGATCGCATCGGTTTCGTGACGCCCGAAGGCGCCGGCTGGATCCAGGGCAGCATTCGACTGGTGGGGGCAGGCGATCCGGAATTCTCTTTCGGCATGGGCCTGCTGCAGAAGCTGGAAGCCGATATCCACGTGGAAGCCGATCAGGCCATGCTCGAGAAATTCCCTGGCGGCGCTACCGTACTGGGTCTCGCCCTGGACCAGGGCATGGCCGTGCGCGAAGGCAAGAAACTGGTGAGCAGGATCCAGTTCAAGAACGGGCAGCTGAGCATCAACGGCAAGTCCCGGCAGGTGCCTGGTATGCGGCCGCCGAAGGCCGCGACGCAGTTCCCCGCTCCTCCGGGCGCATAGCGGAAGCATCCTGCCCGTTCAGGGCTATCGCCTGTTCCGCGCGGTACAAGTGGTTGTGCCGCCGAACTCTATAATCCTGGCTTCATTGAAGCCGGACAGGCAGGAGAACGGCATGCGGGTGTTCAGAAATGCTGGCTGGCGGGCCGGGGCGTTGGCCGCAATCGGCCTGCTTGCCGCAGGCGCCGCTCTCGCGCATCACTCGTTCGCGATGTTCGACAACGAACACCAGATCAAGATAAGCGGCGAGATCACGAAGTTCGACTGGACCAATCCTCACATCTACCTGTTCATCACCGGCGGTGAGGCAGGCAAGGAGGGCAAGGCCTGGACGATAGAAGGCGCCAGCCCCGGCATCCTCAATCGCGTGGGCTGGAAGTTCAACATGGTCAAGGCGGGCGACAAGGTGACCATGGTGATTGCGCCGCTGCGCTCCGGCGAAGCTGGCGGGTTGCTGAAGGAAATCAGGCTGCCGGATGGCCGCGTCTTCGACAACGGCGGCTTCGCCGGGCCGTCGTCCATTTCGCTGAAGGACTCGCCGTGAGTCCGCGCCTGTGCTGTGCCATTGCCGGCGTCATGCTGGTACTGCCGGCAGCCCTGCCCGCAGCGGCGCCTACCGCAGCACCGGTACCGAAGATCGAGGGCGTGAATTTCTCCGGTGCATGGGAGGATCCGAATCCGCAGGAAATATTGCGTCCGGCCGGTTCCCCGCCCGTGCAGCGTGTGGTGATTCCCCCGGCACCCGTGAACGAAAAGGGCAAGGCCGAGATGGCCGCGCGCCGGGAGGCGGAGCAACAGACCCGTCCCACCGAGCTCAGCGGCGGCGCGGCCTGCATGCCTGGTGGTTTCCCCGGCATGATGGGGCCGGTTTTTCCGCTGGAAGTGCTGCAGTCGCCGGGGCAGGTGACCATCATCGCCGAGGCCTTTGCGCAGGTCCGCCGCATCTATCTCAACGAAAGGCAGATCGATTTCGATGATGCCGAACCGCTGTTCTGGGGGCATTCGGTGGGCCACTGGGAAGGCAATACGCTGGTGGTCAACACCATCGGCCTGAAAGAGAGCGTACGCGTGGGCGGCGCGCCGCATTCCTCGAAGATGCAGATCAACGAGCGCATCACGGTGACATCGGCCGATACCTTCGAAGACCAGATCACCGTCACCGATCCGGAATACCTTACCGGCCCCTGGACCTGGACGTACAAGTACGTCCGGCGCAAGGACTACAAGATCAACGAGTACGTCTGCGAAGACAACCGCCTGTACCTGGACCCTGCCACCGGCCAGCAGAAGCTGCGGCTCGGCGAATAGCCAGCCGCAACCTGCGGCTCGGCATGCGCTAGCTAGTCCGCCAGCGTCAGCGCGATGAACTCGCCGGCAGCGCCCGGCGCACCGGCCGGCACGAGGATGTACTGCTTCCCATCCACGGCATAGCTCATCGGGATGCCGGTCTGCCGGGTGCCCAGGTCCATCTCCCAGACGATATCGCCGCTCTTCTTGTCGTGCGCACGCAGCATGTTGCCGCCTTCGCTGGCCACGAACATGCCGGCGCCTTCGCCGGCGAACAGCAGCGACTTCGTCACCAGCAGTCCGGCGCGGTCGTCATGGCCGGTGCGGGGCAGGGCAAGGCCGCGCAGCTTCTCGTGCTTGCGCACGTAATCCGGCGTATCGCCATTGGCAATCGTCCACAGCTTTTTCCCGCTGTTCAGATTGATGGCGACGATGGTGCCCCAGGGCGGGCGCGCCAGCGGCAGGCCGAACGGCCCGGTGGTGCGACTGTTCGCGGAGAGTATGTAGCGCATGTTGGAGCGCGTGGCATCGCTGCCCAGCCCCATCAGGGTGATGGTGGAAGTGGACGATACATACAGGATGCCGCTTTCCGGATCGGCCACCGCGCCCTGCCAGTTCGCGCCGCCCTGCGAGCCGGGCACCTGCAGCGTGCCGCCATTCTCAGGCGTGACCACGGAAGGCGGACTGAACAGCGGCCCCATGCGGTAGCGTGCCGCGATGCGTTTCGCCTCGGCGAAAATCTCCGGTGTCAGGTTGTTGAGACTGGCCTCGCTGACGCCCTGCCGCTCGAAGGGTTCGGGCAGTGAAGGAATGGGCTGCGTGCGGGAGGTGGCTTCCCCCGGCACATCAGTCTGCGGCACGGCCTTCTCGACAATCGGCCACACGGGTTTGCCGGTGACACGGTCGAACACATAGGTGAAACCCTGCTTGCTCACCTGCGCCACGGCAGGAATGCGTTTGCCCTTCACGTTGATGTCCAGCAGCAGCGGTGCCGCTGGTGTGTCGTAATCCCAGATGTCGTGATGCACCAGCTGGAAATGCCAGACGCGCTGGCCGGTGCGTGCGTCCAGGCACACCAGGCTGTCCGCAAACAGGTTGTTGCCCGGTCGATGGCCGCCGTAGAAATCGCCGGTGGGCGCCTCGACGGGCAGGTACACCAGGCCACGCTCCACGTCGGCGCTGAAAGGCGCCCACACGCCCGTGTTGCCCGTATAGCCGCGGGCCTCTTCGGTCCAGCTGTTCCCGCCCGCATCCTGCGGCCGCGCAATGGTATGGAACACCCAGCGTCGCTGGCCGTTGCGCACATCGAAGCCCATCACCTGGCCCGCCGGCATTTCCTTGCGCGGCGGTGCGGCGCCTGCGGCAAAAGCGGAACCGACGATGACCACATCGCCCACGACCACGGGCGGAGAACTGGCGCCCACCGCGGCGGTATCCGGATCCACGGGTGGATCGCTGGCGCGCTTCAGGTCGACGATGCCGGCCGTGCCGAAAGCCTCGACCGGTCGTCCGGTGGCGGCATCCAGCGCCACTAGCTGGTAGCCGGGGGTGATCAGGAACAGCGTGTCCTTCTTGCCGTCACGCCAGAGGGCGAGACCTCTGCCCGGGCCCTTGCGTGGCGCAATGTCCCCGCGCTTGCCTTCATCGATACGGTACATCCACAGTGTTTCGCCGTTGCGGGCGTCGATGGCCACCACGCTGCGCGCGCTGCCGGCCGTGGCATACAGCACGCCGCGCGACATCAGCGGCGTCACCTCGAGATTCGGCCAGATGTTCGGGCCGAAATTGTCCGAGCGCCAGCGCCAGGCAACGCGCAGCCGCGCGACATTGTCGGCACGGATCTGGTTCAGCGGCGAGTAGTTCAGGCTGCCGGCGTTGCCGCGGTGATGCAGCCACTCCGCATCGGGAATGCGCGGTTCGAAGTTGCGTTCCGGCGCATTGCTGGCCGACAGCCGGGCACTGCCGGGTTCCTGGCCATTCACGGACAGCAGCAGCGCCACCAGGTCTTCGTACTGTGCCCGCGGCAATCCACCCGGCTGCGTGGCGGGCATGGTGCGCCGGGTCTGCTCGTACAGGTCCCAGGGCTTGTCGGCCCATTTGCGCTGGAAAGTACTGCCACGCAGGGCCGGGCCGGCTTCGCCGCCTTCCTGCGCGGCGCCGTGGCAGGGCGCGCACAGGCGGGCGTAGATCTGCTGTCCCGAAGCGGCCTGCTCGGCGGTGAAGGAGGGCGGTGGCGGCGGCGCGGCGGGCGCTGCGGCGCGCGCGACGGAAGAAATCCCCAGCACAAAGAGAACCAGTGGTGACGACGCGCGAAATTGCAGCACGAAACCTCCCTCGAATTCTTCCCGGATCAGCCCGGTGGCCGTGCCTGGACCCGCTGGCCATCAGTCACTGCGCTCCCGGGGAACAGGATGACCTGCGCACCGGCATCGAGTCCACTCGATACCACCCGGTAGTTGCCGTCGGCGATGCCGGTTACCAGCGGTGTAAGTATCGCGCGGCCATCGACGATGCGATACACGGCCCAGCCTTGCTGATGCCGGAACAGCGCGCCCAGCGGCACGCGCAGCGCGTTCTTCGCCTCATCCACCACCACGCGCGCATCGACGCGGAAATCATGGCCCAGCGCACGCGCCGCGGCCGCATCGGCAAACTGCAGGATGACATTGGTGCGCTGTTCCTCCACGCCCAGCGCGGAAACCTTCATCCTGGCCACCGGCTCCACGCGATCCACCGTCGCCGCCAACGGCGCGCCGCCCCAGTTCTCGATGAAGGCGGCCTGGCCTGGATGCATGCGCACGGCGTCCTGTGAGAGGAATTCAGCCACCACCTCCACATGAGAGGGATCACCCACTTCCACCAGCGGCGATCCCGCTGCCACGACGTTTTCGCTCTTCTGCGGTATGCGCAGCACCGTGCCGGCTGCAGGAGCGCGTACTGGCACGGTGCCGCCGGAGGTGCGATCCGCCGGAACCAGCGCACTGCGGGCGCGGACCAGTTCGGCCTGTGCGGCATCCCGCGCCGCCTGTGCGGCCCGCAGGCGCGTCTCGCTGGCGTCCACTGCCGAAGCGGACACCAGTTTCTGCTCGGCCAGCTGCCGCGTGCGTTCGTGATCGCGGCGGGCCAGTTCCAGTTGCGTATCGGCCGAACGCAGCTGCGCCGCGGCGGCATCCACTGCAGCGCGCGACTGCAGGTCGGTACGGGTATCGAGAAACCCCGTGGCGGCGCGCGTCATCTGCGCCAGCACGCCACCGGCCTTCACCAGGTCTCCGGGCTCCACATCGACGCGCAGTACGCGCCCGGATATGGGCGCGGAGATCACGTATACATCGTGCATGCGCGTGCGGCCTTCATCCACCAGCTGTACCTGCACGTCGGCGCGGTCCGCGGTGGCCACATCCACCTGTACCGCGCGCGGCAGCAGGCCCCAGCCCACGGCCAGCGCCAGCACTGCAATGGTGATGATCCAGATCCAGCGAACGCGGCGCCGGCGCCTGGCGAATTCTTCGGTTGCCATCAGTCTCTCGATTTGAGCACGCCGACGAGGTCCAGTCGATCCACCCCGCGGCGTACCAGCAGCGTTGCCACCAGCACCGATGCCGCGACGAACAGCGCCGGCCTCGCATAGGCCGCAGCATTGGTCACGTAGGGAAAAGTGAACAGGTCGGTGTTGAACTGCGACATCAGCCAGTGCGACATGAACAGGCCCACCACCGAGCCCACGGGCAGCGCAACGATCAACAGGATGCCCAGCTCCGCGATCAGCACATAGGAAGCCTCGCGTCGGCCGAAGCCCAGCACGCGCAGGGTGGCCAGGTCCCGTTCCTGCTCCGCCAGCGTCACGCGCGCCGCCGAAAACGCCACGCCGGCGGCCATCAGCGAGGAGAACAGCACGAACAGCCAGGAAAAGAAGCCGCTGCCCTGCTGGAGCAGCTGGGTCATCGAGGCGCGCGCATTGTCCTTGAAGCTGACGGCGACGATGCGCGGCAGCTGCTTGGCGCGCGCGCTGAAGGCCTGGCGGTAGCGGCCATCGAACAGCAGGTAGGCAGCTGTCACGCGCCCAGGCTCGCGCAGCAGTGTGCCCAGCGCGTTGATCTCCATGTAGGCCGAGCCGGCAAGATAGGGCTTGACGATGGCGACCACCGGCAGCTCGGTGGCAATGCGATGACCCTCCGTGGCCTGGATGCGCACGCGGTCGCCGGGCTGCACGCCCAGTTTGCCGGCCAGGTTCTCCGACAGCGTCAGTCCGTCCGCGCGTGGTATCACCGGCTCGACGTTCTCATCGAGTATGCGATTCAGCGCCACCGAATCCGGCACGCCCAGCAGCGCATTGCGTTGCCTTCTGCTGCCAGCCTCGAAGATCACGTCGCTGCTGCGCAATGCCTCCACCTGCAGCACGCCGGGCAGGTGCGCGATGTCATGCAGGATCTGCTCATCGGCGGCTTCCGAGAAGCTGACCATCACATCCTCGCGCTGCGCCAGCTCGAAAGTCACCTCGATGATCCGGTTCATGGCCAGCGGAAAATGCTGCGTGGTGACCATCAGCCCCATGGCCAGTGCGATGCCGATCAACGTGCTGGCCGAGCGGCGCGGAAAGCGCAGGATGCGTCGCACCGCCATGCGCGTCTTGCCATCGAGCCGGGCCGCCCACCTTTCCACCGATGCGCTCAGCCGGCCGAAGCCGGCAGGCGCCGGCGGCGCCAGCGCCGCGGCGGGCGGCAGTTGCGTGGCCCGCCATACTGCCTGCGCCGCGCCTGCCAGCGCGGCCAGCAATGCGATCAGCAGCGCGCTGAGATACACGCCGGCGCCGGCGTCGAAGTGCAGGCCGGGGATCTGGTACACCGTGGCGTAGATCTGCCCGACGAAGCCGCCCACCAGCCGGCCACCGATCATTCCCAGCGTGGCGCCGAGCAGGCCGAAAGCCAGGGCAAACTTGGCGTAGTGAAGCGCGATGGCGCTATTGCTGTAGCCGAATGACTTCAGCAGGCCGATGTTGGAGCGCTCCGTGGCCACCAGCCGCGACAGCGACACATTCAGCAGGAAGGCGGCGACCAGCAGGAAAAACGGTGGCAGCACCGAGGCCATGGTGCGCAGCGAGGTGAGTTCATCGGCCATGAACTGCGCCGACATCATCCGGTCGCGCCCATACGCGCCGCGCCCGCCGTGGCGCGCCAGCAGGCGGTCGATGCCGGCCGAAACCGCTTCACGCTGCGCGCCGGGCTCGATCTGCAGCACCACTTCGTTGAAGGCGCCGTCGCGATCGAAGGCGCGGGCCAGCGATTCGCGGTCCATCCACACCACGCCGAAACGCTCCGGCTCCGGCAGCATCGCGCCCGGCGCCACGGCAAACACGAATTCAGGGCTGCTGGCGATGCCGACGATCTGCACCTCGCGCCGCTTGCCGTAGATGATTGCTCCCAGTCGCGTGCCAATGGCGAGCTGGTTGGCGTCGGCAAAGGCCTCGTTGACCAGTACCTCCGCGGGATGCGTCGGATCCGGCAGCCGGCCCTGGCGCAGCACCAGGCGGTTGACGCGTGGCGCGCGGCCCGATGGCAGCGACACCAGCTGCGCCGATACCGGCTCATTGCGCAGCGGCAGGTCGAGCAGGCCCACGCCCGACACCCTGGCTTCCAGTTCGCGCACGCCCGGCACTGCGCGCAGCTGCTCGGCCACCTCCAGCGGTGCACGCACTACGCCAGCGGCCATGTCGGCCATGTGCTGGGCTTCGTAATACTGGTCGCGGGCGCGCTGCAGCGACTGGTACATGCCATTGGCCATCACCCACAGCACGATGCCGCAGGCCAGCACGCCGCCTACCGCGGCCAGCTGCATCTTCATGCGCATCAGATCCCGCAGCAGCTTGCGGTCCAGCTTGCGCAGAGCCAGTCCGCGGAAGTGAAGCAGCCTCACCAGTGCAGGTCCTTCGGATCGCGCCGCTGCCGGTTCACTTCGATGCCGCGGATGTTGCCATCGGCGAAGCGCATGACACGATCGCCGATCTGCGCGATGTCGGCGTTGTGCGTGATCAGCAGCGTAGTGGTACCCAGCTCACGGTTCACGCGCACCAGCGCTTCCAGCACACGGATGCCTGTGGCCACGTCCAGTGCGCCGGTGGGTTCGTCGCACAACAGCACATTGGGACGCTTGGCGATGGCGCGGGCGATGGCCACGCGCTGCTGCTCGCCACCGGAGAGCTGCGAGGGGAAGTGCGCGCTGCGCTCTGTGAGGCCGACCAGGCCCAGTGCCTCCTCCGCCGGCATCGGTGCAATGGCCACTTCGGTGACCAGCTCCACATTCTCGCGCGCGCTGAGGCTGGCGATCAGATTGTAGAACTGGAACACGAAGCCCACGTTGTCGCGCCGGAACTGCGTGATGCGGGCATCGGAGGCGGTGGCAAGGTCCAGGTCATGGAACCAGGCATGGCCGGTGGTGGGGCGGTCCAGCCCGCCCAGGATGTTCAGCAGCGTGGACTTGCCCGAGCCGGAGGGGCCCAGCAACACGATCAGCTCGCCTTCCTGCACGGTGAAATCCACGCCCCGCAGCGCGAACACCGCGGCCTCGCCGCTGCCATAGCGCTTCTGCACGCCTTCGAGCCGGTATACCGGCGCCACATTGCCCTGGGCAGCGTCCATCCCGTCGATGATGCGGGATGCCTTATAGTCCTTCAAACGCTTTTCCATCCTCTCGAACCGGAGTTCCTGCATGCGTCTTGAAGCCCTCCCCATCGGTGCCAGCCCGCCCCACGAAGTCAATGTCGTCGTCGAGGTGCCGGTAGGCGGCGAGCCGATCAAGTACGAAATGCACAAGGCCTCCGGCTCACTGGTCGTGGACCGCTTCCTCTACACATCGATGCGCTATCCGGGCAACTACGGCTTCATTCCGCACACGCTGTCCGATGACGGGGACCCCTGCGATGTGATCATCGCCAACCAGCGCGGCCTGCTGCCCGGCTGCGTGATCGCCGTGCGGCCCGTGGGCGTGCTGAAGATGCAGGACGAGGCGGGCGGTGACGAGAAGATCGTCGCCGTGCCGGTGCCGAAGCTCACTCGTCGCTACGAGAATGTGCACAACTACACGGACCTGCCCGACATCACGGTGATGCAGATCCAGCACTTCTTCGAGCACTACAAGGATCTGGAACCGGGCAAGTGGGTGAAAGTGCTGGGGTGGGGCGATGCGGCCGAGGCGCGGGACCTCATCACCGCCGCCATTGCGCGTGCCGGGAGGCATCAAGGGCAATGAGATGATCGGCACGCGCGGGCATCTCCGCCAGGATGTGGCGGGTGATGCGCTCGTAATGACTGATGAAGCGTGCAATCGCCGCGTCACTCATGACGCGCGAGCCATCCGCTCCCTCGCTCTGCAGCCGCTGGCGCAGCTTGTGCTCCTGCTCGGTGCGCCAGCCCAGCACCACTTCGAAGGACGGCGCGGCCAGCAGCACCAGCGGTGACAGCCGCGCGAACAGCGGCGCATACGGGCCCTGCAGGGCTGCATTCACGTAGCCGCGCCAGTGGCCCTGCGCATCTTCCGTGCGCTCCAGTTCGTTCAGCGGTGCGGCCAGTTCCACGTCCGTCTGCGGGCTGGCGCCCACGCACCAGCCTTCCAGGATCACGGCGCGCAGCGGGCCGTGGGCGCGGCGCCATTGTGGCCGCGGCCGCCGGTCATCAATGGCCTTGTCGAAGGAGGGCACTGCCGTCTCGCCAGCTTCGGCCAGCGACTCGATCACGGCCTGCGCCAGTTCCACATCATGCGTGCCGGGCACGCCACGCGTGGCCAGCAGCGGGTGCACGCGCCGCGCAAGTTCCTGGCGATCGGCATGCGGGAGGTAGAAGTCATCGATCGAGACGGCCAGTGCGGGCAGATCCTGCTGTTCCAGCAGTTCACACAGCACTGCCGCAGCGGTGGACTTGCCGCTGCCCTGCGCGCCGCACAGGCCGATCACCACCAGCGAATCGCTCTGGCGCACGCGCGCGGTCAGGGCCTCAGCCAATGGCAGCAACGCGCCGGCGATGGTGTCGCGATAACTTTCCGGCAGCTGCTCGCGCCGCAGGAAGCCGGCGATCCACTGCTGCAGTGCCGGGCCCCGCCGCATCGGCCCTCAGACCACTGGATCGCGCAGCGGCTTGCCGTCGAAGAAGGCCTCGAGGTTTTCCGCCACGCGCATGCCCATGGCGGTACGGGTCTCGGTAGTGGCGCTGCCCAGATGGGGCAGCAGTACGACATTGTCGAGCGTCTGCAGGGCCGGATGCACCTTCGGCTCCTCTTCGTAGACATCCAGCCCGGCGCCGGCAATGCGCCGCTCCGCCAGTGCGGCCGCCAGTGCCGCCTCGTCCACGACTGTCCCGCGCGCCGTGTTGATCAGCACTGCCGTACGCGGCATGCGCCGCAGCCGTTCTGCGTCGATCAGGTGGTGCGTGGCGGCTCCTCCAGGGCAATGCAGCGAGATCACATCGCAGGTGGCCACCAGTTCATCCACCGAGTCGATGAACTCGGCGTGGAACTGCGCCTCGGTGGCGTGATCCGCCCGCCGCCGGCTGTTGTAGGCGATGCGCATGCCAAAGGCCGCCTTCGCCTTGCGCGCGGTGGCCTGTGCGATACGCCCGAAGCCGATCAACCCCAGCCGCTTGCCTTCCAGGCTCTGTCCCATCAGATGCGTGGGCCGCCAGCCGATCCAGCGCCCGCCGCGCAGTTCGCGCTCCCCTTCACCGGCGCGGCGCGTCACCATCAGCATCAGCAGCACGGCCAGGTCCGCCGTGGCTTCGGTCAGCACATCAGGCGTATTCGATACGCGGACGCCCTGTTCACGAGCGGCCTCCACATCGATGTGGTTGAAACCGACGCCGAAATTTCCGATCAGCCGCACGCGCCGGTCCGCAGCCGTCAGTACCTGCCGGTCGATCCGGTCGGTGACGGTGGGGCAGAGCGCATCGTGCTGCGTCATCGCTGCGCGCAATGCGTCCGCACTCAGCGGCACATCCGATTCATTCAACGTGACTTCAAAGCGTTCGGCCAGGTAGCGCTCGACCTCAGCCGTCCAGCGGCGGGTCAGCAGGATGCGGGGCCGCGCGCTCATCGCAGCCGCTCCGCATGCCAGGCCAGGTGCGTGTCGATGAAGCTGCTGACAAAGAAATAGGAATGATCGTAGCCCTCGCGGCGCCTGAGGTTCAGGCGCTGGCCGGCACGCGCGCAGGCCGCCTCGAGCAGTTCCGGCTTGAGCTGTTCCACGAGGAAATTGTCGGCGGCGCCCTGGTCCACCAGGATCTCGTCGAAGTGTCCGCGCGCGGCGCCCGATTCGATCAGCAGCGCGGCGTCATGTGCGTCCCATCCGGCCTGGTCGGCTCCCAGGTACGCACCCAGCGCCCGTATGCCCCAGGGGCAGCGCGTAGGAGAACTGATCGGAGCAAAAGCCGACACGCTGCGGAACTGCGCGGGATGGCGCAGCGCCAGCGTCAACGCGCCATGGCCGCCCATCGAATGACCACTGATGCCGCAGCGCTGCAGGTCTACGGGGAAACTGGCCGCCACCAGCGGCAGCAGTTCGCCCACCAGCCAGCTCTCCATGCGGAAGTGCGCACTCCACGGCGCCTGCGTGGCGTCGACATAGAACGATGCTCCCTGTCCCAGATCGTAGGCGGGATCATCGGCCACGCCTTCGCCGCGCGGTGAGGTGTCGGGAGCGAGCACTGCCAGTCCCAGTCTTGCGGCATCCCTGTAGGCGCCGCACTTGGTGGTGAAGTTCTCTTCGGTGCAGGTGAGCCCCGACAGCCACAGCAGCAGCGGATGCGGGCCTGGTCCGGGCGGCAGGAACAGCGAAAAACGCATGGCCGTGCCGGTGGCCGCACTGGCGTGCCGGCAGTAGCGCAAGCTGCCTTCGGCGACGCGATGCTGATTCAGTATCTCCAGGCTCATTCCCGCTCCGCGTGAAACATGGTCGGCAAAGTCGGCGCACTATATAGTGGCCGCCGATGCATAGGTATCGGGCCAAGGGGCTGGGCGCACTCTGCGCCGCAATCGTTCTGCCGATTGCGGGCTGCTCGGTTCCCACCTCGAAAGAAAACGTCGCGGCCACCGCCCAGCTGGTGGCTCCGCAGACCCAGGCGCCGCTGCTGTGGCGCCGTGACGAGGCCGCTGAAAAGCAGGCCCGCGCCAGTGTCGAGGCCATGCTGGCCGATGGGCTCACGGTGGAGGAAGCCGCGGCAGTCGCCTTCCTTGCCAGCCCCGAACTGCAGCTGTCGCTGGAACAACTGGAGATCTCCCGCTCACAGCTGGTGGCGGCTTCCACTGCCCCGAATCCCGTGGCTGTGTTCGGCTCGCGCCAGCCCGGCGGCAACTTCGCGTCCTACTATCCCGGGAACACACTCACCCTGGGTGTCATGCAGGGCGTCCTCGGCCTGCTGCAGATTCCCGAACGTCGGGCAGTGGCCAGCCGCGATCTGGATCGCGCCCGCTACCAGGCAGCGCAGGAGTGCGCGCGGCTCGCCGCACAAGTGGTGCAGGCCTGGTTCGACTACAGCGCAGCGCTGCAGCTGGAGCAGCTGCGCAACCGCTCGCTGGCCGTGGTGCAGACAGCGCTCGACACCCTGCGCCAGCAGGAGCAGCCCGAGACCCCGACACCGGAAGAATCGGCCAGCCGCGTCCTGAATCTTGCGCGGCAGGGCAATGAGCTGTTCAAGACGCAGAACACCGTGCAGCGTTCCAGTACCGAAGCAGCCACCAGCCGTGAGCGGCTGGGCCAGATGCTCGGGCTGGCTGGCTGGCATGACGACTGGCAGATCACGGGCGGTTTGCCGCCGCTGCCGCCCACCGACGTGGATGCGGCGGCACTGGAAGAAGCCGCGGTGGGCAAGCGCCTGGACGTGCAGGCGGCGGAGCGGGCAGTGGATGCACGGTTGAAGAACCTGGCCCTCACGCGGCATTTCCGCTGGCTCAACCAGCTCGACATCGGCGTGTTCCGCGACATCGTCAGCGGTGGTACGCAGTTCACCGGGCCCAATGCCGTGGTTGAACTGCCACTGTTCGATCAGCGCCAGGCGCAGCTGCTGGAAGCCGACGCCCAGCTGCGGACGGCGGTGCGTACGCTGGAGTCGGTCCGCCTCAATGCCCGCGCCGAGATCCGCATCAACGCGGCCGAGATGCATGGCGCGCGCCTGAGCCTGGAGCGCTACGAGCAGACGGGAATGCCCAACTTCCGCCAGATGGAGCTGGCACTGGGCAACCCCCGCGACCCAGGTTCCTCCGACGGGCTGCAAGTGCAGATCGCGGTGCTGGAGGCCGAGGAAGACCGCGTGGCTACGCTGCGTGACTACTGGCGTGCGCGCTCTGCCCTGGCTCTGTCACTGGCCGATTGGCCATCGGCGCAACTCCCGCATTGAAACGCTGGCAGGCTGGAGCTCCGCTCCAAAACAGGGCGGGGCCTGCGCCTGGACGTCCCTGATTGGTGCGCGCCTGCGTAGTTGCAAAATAGCAACTAGATTTCCGGGCTGGTTTGAGTCGGGAAAAGTTCCAGAAACAGTATTGATTAGCAACTTATTTGGAACACTTGTGATCGCACTATCAGTTTTTGTTCTCCATCAAGATCAATGGGTTGCAAAATTCAGTTGTTGAAAGTACATACCTACAGTGCCTTGCGAATCCCTGCCGAGACAATCACTCTTCCCTCAGGACATCACCGCTGGTACGATGCTTGCTGCGCAACGCGTAGGTCAGAAACAACACGACCTTTCTTTAGGAGACAAACTGAATGATCAAGTCACGTATCGCCCTGGCGGGTGCCCTGCTGGCAGTTGCCGGCGCCGCCAATGCCGGCTTCACGGTTACCCCCGCCATCACGTCGGACTACGACTGGCGCGGTATTTCCCAGACCGGTGAAGATCCCGCCTTCCAGCTGGGTGCCACCTGGACCCATGACAGCGGCTTCTACGTTGGCGCCTGGGGCAGCAACGTCGACTTCGGGCCTGGTGACCCGAACATGGAAATCGACGGCTTTGCCGGCTTTGCCGGTGGCGACGCCACCGAGAGCTTTGCCTACGACGTGGGTGTGAACTACTACTCCTACCCGAACAAGGGCAGCTTCAACTTCGTCGAGCTCTATGCGGGCATCACGAAGAGCGTGTTCTCGGGCAAGGTGTGGTACTCGCCGGAGTTCGCTGGCGACGGCAATGACTCGGCCTTCTACACGGAAGGCAATGTCACCTACCCGCTGCCGTCGGGCTTCTCGGTCACCGCGCACGTGGGCTACAGCTTCGGCAGCTACTGGGATGGTGGTGGTGAATACCTCGACTATTCCGCTGGCGTCGGCTACGCCTTCGACAACATCAACCTGGGCGTGAAGTACGTCAACAGCAATGATCTGCCGGGTGCTGGCCGCAATGCCATCATCGGTACGATCAGCACCACGCTGCCCTGGGCTTCGAAGTAAGACTTCGGCGGAGCCGCGCAAGCGGCTCTTGCCAGGCATGTGATGAATGAAAAAGGCCCGGTACGAAAGTACCGGGCCTTTTTCTTGCTCGCGGCCTGCCGTGGCGTTACTGGGCCTTGATGACCTTGCCCAGCGTTTCGATGAGCTGGTCGATCTGCGGCTTTTCCATGACCAGCGGCGGCGACAGCGCCGTGATGTCACCCGCGGCGCGCACCAGGATGCCGGCATCGAAGGCCTTCAGGAAGGTGTCGAAGCCGCGCTTGCCAGGGCTGCCGGCAATGGGCTCGTACTCGATGCCCGCCACCAGGCCGTAGTTGCGCACGTCGATCACGCCCGGCAGCCCTTTCAGGCTGTGCACGGCGTTCTCCCAGTACGGCGCCAGTTCCTTCACGCGCTGGAAGATGCCCTCACGCTCGTAGATGTCCAGCGAGGCGATGCCGGCCGCGCAGGCTGTGGGGTGGCAGGAATAGGTGTAGCCATGGAACAGCTCGATGGCCGCTTCCGGCCCCACCATGAAGGCGTCGTAGATCTCCTTCTTCACCAGCACCGCACCCATGGGCACCGAGCCATTGGTCAGGCCCTTGGCGCAGGTGATCAGATCCGGCGTCACGCCGAATTCCTGTGCACCGAAGGCCGAGCCCGTACGGCCGAAGCCGGTGATGACCTCATCGAATATCAGCAGGATGCCGTGCCTGGTGCAGATCTCGCGCAGCTTCTGCAGGTAGCCCTTCGGCGGTATCAGTACGCCGGTGCTGCCCGCGATGGGCTCGACGATGACCGCGGCAATGCTGGAGGCATCGTGCAGTCCGACCAGTCGCTCCAGTTCGTTGGCCAGCTCCGCGCCATGTTCCGGCTGGCCTTTCGAGAAGGCGTTCTTCGCCGGCAGATGGGTGTGGGGCAGGTGATCCACACCCGGCACCATGACCGGGCCCCAGGCCTTGCGGTTCGGCACCATGCCGCCCAGTGAAGTGCCGCCCAGGTTCACGCCGTGGTAGCCGCGCTCGCGGCCGATCAGCCGCGTACGCGTGGCCTCACCCTTGAGGCGCTGGTACTGCAGGGCGATCTTCATCGCCGTGTCCACGGCCTCGGAGCCGGAGTTCACGAAGAACACATGATCGAGGCCGGCCGGCGCGATCTTCTTGATCTTGTTGGCCAGGTCGAAGGCCTGCGGGTGGCCCATCTGGAAGGGCGGCGCGAAGTCCATCTGCTCCAGCGAGCGCGCCACCGCCTGGGTGATTTCCTTGCGGCCATGGCCCGCGTTCACGCACCACAGGCCGGCCACGCCGTCCAGGATCTGCCGGCCATCGGCAGTCCAGTAATGCACGCCCTTGGCATGCGAGAGGATGCGTGGCTTGTTCTTGAAGTGCCGGTTGGCGGTGAAGGGCATCCAGTGCGCTTCCAGCTCCTCGCGGGTCAGGGCGCGGGGGGCAAAGTCTTCAGGGCGGGCATTCATGGGAACTCCAGGGCGAATCAGGCGAATCAGGGGTGGGATGATAAGAAAAGTTGACAGTTGGGGCGACACATACCCAAATAACAGGGGTTTGTCGAACATACTAAACGCCCATGAGCGCAATTGATGTGGGCGCGCGGTTGCGCGCCCTCCGCCAGATGCATGGACTGTCGCAGCGGGAGCTGGCCCGCCGCGCCGGAGTCACGAATGGTCTGATCTCGCTGGTGGAGATGAACCGCGTGAGCCCCTCGGTCAGTTCGCTGAAGAAGCTGCTGGATGGCATTCCCATGTCGCTGGCGGAGTTCTTCACCGGTGATTTCAATCGTCCCGGGCCGTGCTTCTATGGCGCCGATGAACTGCTGGAGATCGGCAATGAGCTGGTGTCGCTGCGGCTGGTGGCTGCCGCGCGCAGTGGCCGCAACATGACGGTGCTGCACGAACGCTACGAGCCCGGTGCGGGCACTGGCGAGGAGATGCTGGCGCACAAGGGAGAGGAGAGCGGTGTCGTCGTGCGCGGCCGCATCGAGGTGACCGTGGGCAGCGAGACGCGCGTGCTGGGCCCGGGCGAAGCCTATTACTTCGCCAGCAACCTGCCGCACAGCTTCCGCAATCCTGGCCGCGAGGTCTGCGAAATCGTCAGCTGCAGCACGCCGCCCACGTTCTGATGAATTGCAGCGCCCGGCGCCGCAGGAGATTTGATGGCTTCCCGTTCCACGCCAACTGACTGGCACGCCCGCGCAGGATTGATACGCCCGCGCAGCGGCGTATTCATCGATGGCCGTTTTTCCGGTGCGCAATCGGGGGCGACCTTCGACTGCATCAGTCCCATCGACGGGCGCGTGCTGGCGCAGGTGGCGGCCGGCGACACGGCCGATATCGATGCCGCGGTCGCCAGCGCGCGCCGCGCCTTCGAGCGCGGCGACTGGTCGCGCGCCGCGCCCCGGCATCGCAAGCAGGTGTTGCTGCGTTTTGCGGAGCTGCTGCGCGCCCAGGGCGAGGAACTGGCGCTGCTCGAGACACTGGACATGGGCAAGCCGATTTCCGACAGCCTGGCGGTGGATGTGCCATCCACGGCCAACTGCCTGCAGTGGTATGCCGAGGCCATCGACAAGATCTATGACGAGGTGGCGCCCACCGGCCCGAATGCACTGGCGCTGGTGACGCGCGAGCCGCTGGGAGTGGTCGGAGCCGTGGTGCCATGGAACTTCCCCATGATCATGGCCGCATGGAAGCTGGGACCCATCCTGGCTGCCGGCAACTCCGTCGTGCTGAAACCTTCCGAGAAGTCACCACTGTCTGCGCTGCGGCTGGCGGAACTGGCGGTGGAAGCCGGGCTGCCCCCGGGCGTATTCAATGTAGTGCCTGGCTACGGGCACACGGCCGGCAAGGCGCTGGCACTGCACATGGATGTGGACGGCATCGGCTTCACCGGTTCCACCGCCACCGGCAAGCTCATCATGGGTTATGCCGCGCAGTCGAACCTGAAGCGCGTCTCGCTGGAGTGCGGCGGCAAATCGCCCAACATCGTGATGGCCGACTACCGTGATGTGGAACGCGCGGCGCGCGCCGCGGCCTATGCCATCTTCTTCAACCAGGGCGAGATGTGTTCGGCGGGCTCGCGGCTGGTGGTGCACGAGAGCCTGAAGGACGCCATGCTGGAGCAGATCGCGAAGGTGGGACGTGAGCTCGCGCCCGGTGATCCGCTGGATCCGTCGACGAAGCTCGGCGCCATTGTCGATGCGCAGCAGATGCAGCGCGTGCTGGGCTACATCGATGCGGGACGTGAAGACGGTGCGCGACTGGCCTTCGGCGGCACACAGGTGCGCCGCGAAACCGGCGGCAACTATGTGGAGCCTACGGTGTTTGATGGCGTGCGGCGGGGCATGCGCATTGCACGCGAGGAAATCTTTGGCCCGGTGCTGGCGACGATCACCTTCCGCGACGAAGCCGAGGCGCTGGCGATTGCCAACGACACCAGCTACGGGCTGGCCGCCGCGGTGTGGACCCGGGACCTGAATACTGCGCACCGCATGGCCCGCGCCATCCGCGCCGGCATGGTGTATGTGAACTGCTATGACGCCGACGACATCACCGTTCCCTTCGGCGGCTTTCGCCAGTCGGGCATGGGCCGCGACAAATCCCTGCACGCCTTCGACAAATTCACCGAACTGAAAACCACCTGGATAGAACTGGCGTGAGCCCACTGCGTTTTTTCTGCACGGTCCCGAAAGGGTTCGCCGACCTGCTGGCCACCGAGATCACGGCGCTGGGCGGATCCGCCGTGCGCGAGACCAGCGGTGGCGTGGGATTCGAAGGCACGCTGGCCGTGGGTTATCGCGCGCTGCTCGAATCGCGCGTGGCCAGCCGCATCCTGCTGGAGATCGCGCGGGCACCTGTCAGCAGCGCCGATGATCTCTATGCGCTGGCGCGGGGCGTCGACTGGCGCGAGCACCTGGATTCCGGCGGCACGCTGTCCTGCGAATTCACCGGCCAGCTGGCCGCCATCACCAATACGCACTACGGCGCACTGAAGCTGAAGGATGCGATCTGCGACCAGCTGCGCGACACCACGCGGCAGCGCCCGTCGATAGAAACCCACCGTCCGGACCTGCGCGTGCATGCCCATGCACAGCGTGGTGAAGTGAGCCTGCTGATCGATCTGGCCGGCGAGGCCTTGAGCCGCCGCGGCTACCGGCTGGCCGGTGGCGAGGCGCCGCTGCGCGAGAATCTCGCGGCGGGCATCCTGCTGCGCGCCGGGTGGCCCGCGATTGCAGCCGCCGGTGGTGAATTCCTCGACCCCATGTGCGGCTCGGGCACCTTTGCCATCGAAGCCGCCTGGATAGCAAACGACACCGCCCCCGGATTGCTGCGCGATTTCTGGGGATTCCAGGGCTGGCTTGGCCATGACGCAATTCTCTGGAACGAACTGGTCGATGCGGCACGGGCGCGGATGCGTCAGCAGCTCACGGTGACGGTGCGCGGTGCCGACCGCAACCGCGGCGCCATTGCCACGGCGCAGGCCAATGCGCGCCGGGCCGGCGTGGGCCGCGATGTGGTGTTCGAACACTGCGATATCGCCACTTTGCTGCCCGCAAATGCCGAGGCCACAGTGCCGGGCCTGCTGTGCGTGAACCCTCCCTACGGCCAGCGCATCACCGGCGATGACGATGCCGCAGCGGCGCATCGCGCCATCGGAGAGGCGCTGCGGGGTCCGTTCGCCGGCTGGCACGCAGCCGTGCTGACGGGTGAGCCCAAGCTGGGCCAGCTCATCGGCTGCGAGGCTTCGCGTGTGCACACGGTGTGGAATGGCGCCATCGAGTGCCGGGTGCTGCGCTTCCTGCCAGGCGCGCGGCGCGTGCGGCGCGAGGCGGCCGGCATCGTGATCGACGATGCGACGATCACGCAGTCCTCCGGTGCGCAGATGTTCGCCAACCGGCTGCGCAAGAACCTGCAGCGCATGGGCAAGATTGCCAGGCGCGAGGGCGTGGGTTGCTGGCGGATGTATGACGCCGACATGCCCGAGTACGCGCTGGCCGTGGATCTGTACACAGGCGCGGGCGCGGATGAAGGGCGCCGCTGGCTGTATGTGCAGGAGTACGCGCCACCGGATACGGTGGATCCCGAATCGGCGCGTCGCCGGCGTGAAGAAGCCCTGGCCGTGCTGCCGGAAGTCACGGGTGTACCACTCGCCGATATCCGCCTGCGCACGCGCCGCCGCCAGAAGGGCGGTGGTCAGTACGTGCGCCCGCAGCGGCGCGATGATTTCCACGTGGTGGAGGAATCGGGGCTGAAGCTGCGCATCAACCTCGATGACTACCTGGACACCGGCCTGTTCCTCGATCACCGCCCGACGCGACAGCGGATCGGAAAGCAGTCATCCGGCCAGCGTTTCCTGAATCTCTTCTGTTACACGGGAGTTGCAACGCTGCATGCCGCAGGCGGCGGCGCCGCATCCACGCTCAGTGTCGATCTTTCCCGCAGCTACCTGGACTGGGCCTCGGCCAACCTGGAGCTCAATGGTTTTGCCGGTCCCAGGCACCGCCTCGAGCAGGCGGATGCGCTGCAGTGGCTGGCGGGACAGCCCACTGCCGCGCAGTTCGACCTGATCTTTCTCGATCCGCCCACTTTCTCGAACTCCGCGCGCATGGAAGGCGTGCTCGATACGCAGCGCGATCATGCACAGCTGATCCAGCACGCCATGCGCATCCTCTCGCCCGAAGGCCTGTTGCTGTTTTCAACCAACGCACAGCGCTTCACGCTAGATACCGATATACATAGCGCTTTTCGCGTAGCGGACATCTCCGCGCCCACGATCCCTTTTGATTTCCAGGGTAATCCGCGCATTCACCGCTGCTTTGAACTGCGGCATCGTTGAACGCCGATACCCACGCGGTTATGCTCCCTCGGATTCCGGGGGCTCTACTACTTCCTTCTTTTCTTATCACCATCCCAATCAAAGATTTGGACGGGAAAAAACCATGGCTAAAGTGAAATTGAACGTCAACGGCACCGATCGCGAAGTCGAGGTCGCCGATGACCAACCGCTGTTGTGGGTGCTGCGCGATGAGCTGAAGCTCGTCGGCACCAAGTTCGGCTGCGGCATTGCCCAGTGCGGCGCCTGCACCGTGCACCTGAATGGCAATCCGGTGCGCTCCTGCTCGGTGCCCGCGGTCGCAGTCGTCGGCCAGAAGATCACCACCATCGAAGGCCTGGCGCAGAACGGTGCGCTGACTGCGGTGCAGAAGGCGTGGATCGATCACGACGTTCCGCAGTGCGGCTACTGCCAGGCGGGTCAGATCATGGCTGCCACGGCGCTGCTGCGTGCCAACAAGAACCCTTCGGATGCCGAGATCGAGGCATCGATGACGAACCTGTGCCGCTGTGGCACCTACGTCCGTATCCGCGCCGCGATCAAATCCGCGGCCCAGGCCCTGAACGGGAGCGCTTCATGAATTCCGTGACCGACAACGAATACTATCCCGACGTCCTGCGTGAGCAGATCAGGAAGCTCGAGCAGGAATCGATCTCGCTGCCGGCGCTGGCAACAGGCCCGGTCACGCGTCGCGGCTTCATGCAGGCTTCAGCGGCCGCCGGCGGCGGACTGCTGCTGGCCTTCGGCTTGCTGGGTTCGGAAAAAGCCGATGCGCAGCAGGCAGGCGGTGGTGGCCGTCCTGCAGGTCCGCCTCCGGGTCCGGTGTTCAATCCCGGCGCCTATGTGAAGATCGGCACCGACGGCAAAGTCACGCTGTACTCGAAGAATCCCGAGATCGGCCAGGGCATCAAGACCGCCTTCGGCGTGATCCTCGCCGAGGAACTGGATGCCAAGTGGAGTGATGTCACCGTCGAGCAGGCGCCCATCAATTCCGCCGTGTATGGCAACCAGTTTGCCGGTGGTTCGCTGTCGATCCCGATGGCCTTCACCTCGCTGCGCCAGGCCGGTGCCGGCGCCCGCGCCATGCTGGTGGCCGCGGCCGCGCAGCAGTGGGGCGTGCCCGCCACCGAGATCACCACTTCCGAGTGCGTTGTCACGCATGCCGCCAGCAACCGCAAGCTCGGTTATGGCGAACTGGCCACTGCCGCCGCCGGCATGCCGGTGCCGAAGGTGCAGGAACTGAAGCTGAAGGACCGCAAGGACTGGAAGCTGATGGGCAAGCGCACCACCGGCGTGGACAACCTCAAGCTGGTCACGGGCCAGCCGCTGTTCGGCGTGGACATGCAGCTGCCTGACATGAAGGTGGCGGTATTCCAGAAGTGCCCCGCGGTGGGAGGCAAGGTTGCCTCCGCGAATCTCGAGGAGATCCGCGCACTGCCGGGTGTGGTCGATGCCTTCGTGCTCGAAGGCACGAACAATGTTTCCGAGGTGATGCCGGGTGTGGCGATTGTCGCGAACAACACCTGGGCTGCCTTCTCGGCCAAGAAGAAGCTGAAGATCACCTGGGACGAAACCAACGCCTCCAAGGACAGCTGGACTGCCTTCACCGCGCAGGCACGGGAAGCCGCCAAGGCTCCCGGCGCGCAGGAACTGCGCAAGGCCGGCGACGTGGAGGCTGCCTTCCAGGGTACGAAGAAGACAGTCGATGGTTTCTACACCTTCGGCTTCATCTCGCATGCCAACCTCGAGCCGCAGAACACCACAGCCTGGTACCAGAAGGATCCCGAAGGCGACAAGCTGGAGATCTGGGGCTCGGTGCAGATTCCCGACGGCGCCCGTACCACGGCGGCCAGGGTGGTTGGCGTTCAGCCAACCCGCTCCACGCTGCATCAGTTGCGCGTGGGTGGCGGCTTCGGCCGTCGCCTGATGCAGGAGTTCGTCGTCGAGGCGGCAGCCATCTCCAAGCAGGCCGGTGGCATTCCGGTGAAGCTGATGTGGACGCGCGAAGACGACATGGGCCACGACTGGTACCGCCCCGGTGGTTTCAATGCGCTGAAGGGCGCGGTGGATGACAAGGGCAAGCTGGTGGCCTGGTCCAGTCATGTCATTTCGTTTGCGGACCACACGCCGGGTGGCCGCAAGAATGCAGTACAGGGTGGTGGCTGGCCTTCGCCGGGCGAGTTCCCTGCCGAGTACACGCCGAACTACCGCCTCACGCAGACGCTCACGCCATTCCACATTCCCTGCGGCCCGTGGCGCGCGCCGGGATCGAACACCACCGCCTGGGTGGTGCAGTCATTCATGCATGAGATGTCCACGGCCGCGGGCCGCGACCATGCCGAATTCCTGATCGAGACCTTCGGCAACAAGCAGCCGGCACCGGCCGGTGGGCCGGGCGGATTTGGTGGTGGCGGATTTGGCGGCGGCGGCCTGAATCCCGAGCGTGCCGTCGCGACCATCAAGGCCGCGGTGGAGCGTTCGGGCTACGGCAAGCCGCTGCCCAAGGGTCACTATCATGGCCTGGCGTTCCACTTCTCCCACCAGGGTCATATCGCCGAGGTGGCCGAGGTCAGCGTCGACAAGAACAAGAAGGTCAAGGTGCACAAGGTGACGGTGGTTGCGGACATCGGTCCCATCGTCAATCTCTCCGGCGCCGAGAACCAGGTGCAGGGCTGCATCGTGGATGCCATCTCCACCATGTCGCAGGAATGCAATATCGAGAACGGCCGCGTCAAGGAACAGAACTTCGACACCTACAAGCTGGCCCGCATGAGCAGTGCGCCGGTGGTCGATGCGCACTTCCTGGATACCAACTTCCCGCCGACGGGGGTGGGTGAGCCGGCTTTCCCGCCGGCCGTGCCTGCGATCTGCAATGCCATCTATGCGGCCACCAAGCATCGCATCCGCACGCTGCCGATCACGCGCGAGGGATTCACGATCGCCTAGCTTCGCGTCTGCTGCTGCGCAACTTCCGGCCCGTGCGTCTGATCGATGCACGGGCCGTTGTTTTTTGCGGTCAGAGCAGATCCTTCAGGCGGTAATACAGCATCGCGAGTACCAGTGCCGGGCGGCGCAGCAGCGCGCCCCCGGGAAATTCCCGATGCGGGATTTTCGCAAAGACATCGAAGCGTCCGGCCTCGCCGGCGATGGCTTCCGCCACCAGTTTGCCGGCCAGCCCCGTCAGGGCGATGCCGTGGCCTGAGAAACCCTGCAGGTAGTACACATCGGGCTCGAGCCGACCGAAATCCGGCGCGCGGTTGAGGGTGATGTCCACATAGCCGCCCCAGGCGTAATCGATACGCGCATCGCGCAGCTGCGGGAAGACCTTCAGCATGCGCTGGCGCGTCGCATTGGCTGTATTGAACGGATCCAGCCCCGAGTAGCTGACCCGGCCGCCGAACAGCAGCCGGTGGTCAGCGCTGCGGCGGAAGTAGTCCAGCACCCAGTTGATGTCGGTGACGGCCGTGTTCCGGGGCAGCAGCGCCCGCGCAGAGCTCTCGCCCAGTGCCTCCGTGGCTACGATGTACGTGCCCACGGGCATGATGCGGCGGGAGAGGGCTGGCACCGTGCCGCCCAGCCAGGCGTTGCCGGCGAACACGATCTGGCTGCAGGACAGTTCGCCCTGCGCGGTGACAAGTCGTAACCGGCCATCACTTCGCGTGTAGCGCAGGACCCTGCTGCCTTCGTGGATGGTGCATCCCAGGCGTTCGGCTGCAGTAGCCAGGCCACGCACGTATTTCAGGGGCTGCAGATGTCCGCTGTTGGAGTCGTGCAGGCCGCCGATGTAGCGCTCGCTGGCTACCAGCTGCTGTGTCGCGGCGGCATCCAGCAGCGTCACGCTGCGGTAGCCGTAGACCTCGTGCAGCTCCTGGTGCCATTGCAGCAGTTCGATCAGATGGCGCGGCTTGATGGCCGCATGCATCTGCCCTGCGACGTAGTCGCAGTCGATGGCATGGGTGGCGATCAGTTCGCGCTGCAAGGACAGCGCTTCCACCGACATGTCCCAGACACGCCTGGCGTCAGCCGCACCCAGCAGCCTCTTGAGTTTGTCCTGTCCGGCTGCCACGCCGAAGATGGCTTGAGCGCCGCTGCGGCCCGAAGCGCCCCAGCCGATGCGCTCGGCCTCCAGCAGTGTCACCTTGTAGCCGCGCTGTGCCAGGTGCAGTGCTGCGGAAATTCCGGCGATGCCACCGCCAACCACGCCCACGTCGCAGCCGGCGCTGCCCTGCAACGGCGCACGCAACGTGGGTTCCGGCAGTTCAGCCCAGTAGCAGGGTCGGTGATCCACTTGCATTGCCATGCGCTACAGCGCCGGCAGGTAGAGGGCGCACTCCTGCGGGGTCACGTGCGCGCTGAACTCATCGAGTTCGTGACGCTTCACCGTGGCGAACAGCCGGTGCAGCGCAGGTCCAAGAAGGTCGCGCGCGAATTCGCTGTGTTCGAAGCGGTCCAGTGCAACAGGCCAGTAGCGGGGCAGGGCTTCTCCCAGTTCGCCGCTCGCGTGATAGGCATTTCCCTGCAAGGGCGCGCGAGGCAACTCGCCGTTTTCCAGTCCGCGCAACAGCCCGCCCAGCACCCAGCACAGCGCCAGGTAGGGATTGGCATCGGCGCCCGCCACGCGATGCTCGAGACGCCGGTTGGCTGCATCACTGACCGGCACGCGCAGCGCGGCGCCGCGATTGTTTACGGACCAGTCCGCCGTCAGCGGTACATAGGCCTCGGGACGGAAGCGGCGCCAGGAATTGGCCAGCGGCGCGAAGACTGCCATGCCTTCAGCCATGGTCGCGAGAATGCCGGCTGCGGCATGCTGCATCATGGTGCTGCCCAGCGAATGTTCCGCGCCGAACACATTGCGGCCTTCGGAGTCATTCAGGCTCACGTGCATGTGCAGGCCACTGCCCGCCATGTCGGCATAGGGCTTGGGCAGGAAGGTGGCATCCATGCCGTGCTGGCGCGCCACGCACTTGACGATGCGCCTGAAGCGCATCGCCTGGTCGCAGGCCAGCAGTGCATCGGGGCCATGCGCCAGGTTTACCTCGAATTGCCCCGGGCCATATTCAGCCAGCGCCGTGGTGGAGGGCACTTTCTGTGCGCGGCAGGTGCTGTCGATGTCGGCGAGGAGGGCGGAGTACTCATCCAGATCCAGCATGGAGTTGATCTGCGTGCGGTGCTCGCGCCGGCCGGTGCGCGGTGCTCGCGGTGGTTGCGGCAGGCCCTGTGCATTGCGCTCGCAGTCGATCAGGTAGAACTCCAGTTCGATGGCCACCACCGGTGTGAGTCCCCGCTGCGCAAGACGGGCAAGGACGCGCGCCAGCGCGTGGCGCGGATCGCCGGCAAAGGGCTGGCCATCTCGCTCGAACATGGACATCTGTGCCTGCGCCACGCCGTGATCCAGCCAGGGAACCTGCACCAGGGTTCCGTCTATTGGACGGCAAGGGCGATCCGCGTCTCCTTCATCGAATCCCAGCCCGGTTGCCTGCACCGTGCTGCCCTGGACATCGCTTGCAAACATCGATCCGGGCAGCAGGATCCCGGAGGCAAACGCTGCATGGGCGCTGCCCACGTCCACCCGCTTGCCGCGGTCCACGCCATTGAGGTCGTGCAGCAGCAGGTCGATGAAACGCAGCTGCGGCTGGCTGGCCAGAAAAGCGTCAAGTTCAAGCGACATGAGCCATCCCGAGGGGGCCGTCCGGACACGGCCGCCTGTTTAGAATTTCACGACACAAAGACTAACCTTGTGCATTGCGGAAAATCAATTTCCCTTGGCCGATCACGGACTTGCAGCAATTCTGGAGCGATTCCCGGGCAGGTGCGGCCCTGCCTGTGGTCTAATCGCTCTCACGGTTGGGCCCGTCCCGGATCCGCTACCGTAAAGCATATTAAACACGTGAAGCAGCCATGTCGGCCCGCAGACCCGTCATCGGAATCCCCGCCGACCGGCGCATGCTGGGGCTGCACCCATTCCACGCGGTGGGCGAAAAGTACATCACGCCGCTGCTGCAGATCTCCGGCGCGCTGCCGCTGCTGATTCCCTCGCTGGGCGAGGAGCTGGGCCTCACGGAGCTGGTTTCGGAGCTGGATGGCCTGCTGTTCACGGGAAGTCCCTCCAACGTGGAGCCGCACCGCTACGGCGGCGAGGCCAGCCGCGCCGGCACGCTGCACGACCCGGAACGGGATGCCACCACGCTGGCGCTGATTCCGCGCGCGATTGCCGCGGGGGTGCCGGTGCTGGGCGTCTGCCGCGGCTTCCAGGAGATGAACGTGGCCTTCGGCGGCAGCTTGTGGCAGCACGTGCACGAAGTGCCGGGGCACGGTGTGCACCACGAAGACACCAGCGCGCCGCTGGATGTGCAGTATGGCCCGGCGCACGAAGTGAACCTCACGCCAGGCGGTGTGCTGGCCGGCATCGCCGGCGTTGCGCGCATCACGGTGAACTCGCTGCATCACCAGGGCGTGCGTGAGCTCGGCCCGGGGCTGATCGAGGAAGCCCGTGCCGACGATGGCGTGATCGAAGCTTTTCGCGTGCGCGATGCGCAGCGCTTCGCAGTGGCGGTGCAGTGGCACCCGGAATGGAAGCCGCGTGAGAACGCGTTCTCCACTGCGCTTTTCCAGGCATTTGGTGCGGCAGCGCGTGAACGCGCCGCGCAGGATCTCAACAGGTGATTTATGACGAATGACATCCATCAGTTCTTCCGCGAACGCGGCATCTCCGAAGTCGAGGCCATCATCCCCGACATGGCGGGCGTGGCGCGCGGCAAGATCATGCCCGCGCAGAAGTTCGCCGCCGACGAGGGCATGAAGCTGCCCGAAAGCATCTTCCTGCAGACCGTGACCGGGGATTATCCGCCGGACACCAGCTCGGCCATGAGCCCGGCCGAGATCGACATCGTGCTGAAGCCGGATACGAAGACCGTGCGTGAAGTGCCCTGGGCCGCCGAGCCCACCGCACAGGTGATCCACGACTGCTATTACTCCGATGGCCGCCGCGTGACCATGGCGCCGCGCCATGTGCTGCGCCATGTACTGGAGCTGTACGCGCAGCGCGGCTGGGAGCCGGTGGTGGCGCCGGAGCTGGAGTTCTATCTCATTGAGCCGAACCTCGACGCGGACTATCCGCTGAAGCCGCCGGTGGGTCGCTCGGGCCGCGCGGAGCCTGGCCGGCAGAGCTACAGCATCGCGGCAGTGAACGAGTTCGATCCGCTGTTCGACGATGTCTACCAGTTCTGCGAGCGGCAGGACATCGCCATCGATACGCTGATCCACGAGGACGGGCCAGCGCAGATGGAGATCAACCTGCTGCATGGCGATCCGCTGGACCTGGCCGACCAGGTGTTCCTGTTCAAGCGCACTGCGCGCGAGGCGGCGCTGCGCCACAAGATGTACACCACGTTCATGGCCAAGCCGCATGCCAAGGAGCCGGGCAGCGCCATGCATATCCACCAGAGCATCGTCGACATCAAGACGCGGCAGAACATTTTCAGCAATGCCGATGGCTCGCCTTCGCAGCTGTTCTTTGCGCACATCGCCGGCCTGCAGAAATACCTGCCCGCCGCGATGTCGCTGTTCGCGCCCAATGTGAACTCCTACCGCCGCATCACGCGTTCGGCGCTGGCGCCCATCAATGTGCAGTGGGGCTACGACAACCGCACCGCCGGGCTGCGTGTGCCGGTTTCCGGCCCCGAATCGCGGCGCGTGGAGAATCGTGTCGGTGGTGCTGATGCGAATCCATACCTTGCCATCGCGGCCTCGCTGGCCTGCGGCTACCTGGGCATGGTCGAGGGGCTGCAGCCCACCGAACCCATCGCGGGCTCGGCGCACGACATGCCGTTTGCCTTGCCGCGCGCGCTGGATTCTGCTCTGCGTCGCCTGACCGAAAGCGATGCGCTGATCCGCGTACTGGGGGAGCCCTTCGTGGCTGCCTTCTCCATCGTCAAGTCGGCCGAATATGAAGTGTTCCTGCAGGTGATCAGCTCCTGGGAGCGCGAGCATCTGCTGCTGAACGTGTAAATCCAGGGACGGGCACGGGGAGTACGATGGATCAGCGCGAACAGTTCCAGCACTGGCAGGCCCTCGACGCGGCGCATTTCCTGCACCCGTTCACGGATTCCGCGCAGCTCGGCGCCAGGGGCACGCGCGTGATCACGCGTGCCGAAGGCATCTACCTGTACGACGGCGAAGGACGCAGGCTGCTGGACGGCATGTCCGGGCTGTGGTGCGTCGCAGTGGGGTACGGAAGGCGCGAGCTGACCGAAGCCGCCACGCGCCAGATGAACGAGCTGCCGTACTACAACAGCTTCTTCCAGTGCTCCACGCCACCGGCCATCGAGCTGGCAGCGAAGCTGGCCGAGGTCACGCCATCGCAGTTCCAGCATGTGTTCTTCACGGGCTCGGGCAGTGAATCGGTGGATACGGCGATCCGTTTCGTGCGCCGCTACTGGCAGCTGGAGGGTCAGCCGGAGCGCAATGTGATCATCGGCCGCTGGAATGGCTACCACGGCAGCACCATTGCCGGCGCCAGCCTGGGCGGAATGAAGTGGATGCACGAGCAGGGCCTGCTGCCCATGCCGGGCGTCGAGCACATCGACCAGCCTTATGCCTTCGAGCGTGCCGGCCAGTTGTCCGCAGAGGAATTCGGCCTGCAGGCCGCGCGGGAACTGGAAACCTGCATCCAGCGGCTGGGACCGGGGCGAGTCGCGGCCTTCATCGGCGAGCCAGTGCAGGGCTCCGGCGGTGTCATCATTCCGCCCGCCAGTTACTGGCCGGAAATCCAGCGCATCTGCGATCGCCACGGCATCCTGCTGATATCCGATGAGGTCATCTGCGGCTTTGGCCGCACCGGCAGCTGGTTCGGCAGCGAGCACTACGGCACGCGCCCGGATCTGATGACCATGGCGAAGGCGCTGTCTTCGGGCTACCTGCCCATCGGTGGCGTCATGGTCGGGGACCGCGTCGCGAAAACGCTGATCGCCGGCGGAGAGTTCGCCCACGGCTTCACCTATTCAGCGCATCCGGTCTGCAGCGCGGTGGCGCTGGCGAATCTGGAGATCATCCAGCGCGAGAAGCTGGTGGAGCATGTGCGGGACGTGGTCGGGCCTTGTCTGCAGCGCCGCTGGGTCGAACTGGGCACCCACCCGCTGGTGGGAGAGGCGCGAGGAGTGGGGCTGCTGGGCGCGCTGGAGCTGGTGAAGTCAAAGCAGCCGCGCACCTGGTTCGAGCCCCGGGGCAAGGTGGGTGAGCGCTGCCGCGACAACGCCATCGCCAATGGCCTGGTCATGCGCGCCACGCGCGACACCATGATCATTGCGCCGCCACTGGTGATCACCACCGCCCAGATCGACGAGCTGGTGGAGAAAGCCTGGAAGACCCTGGACCAGACGCTCGCTGGCCTGAAACAGGATGGCTGGCTATAGTTGAATGCACCGGGTGCTGCGCCGGTTCCGGTTGTAGCCCCCAACTTGTCTGACGAAGAGGGAGTCCGCCATGTCGAACCTGCGAAGAATTTCCGCCACTGCGGCTGCGACGGCGCTGGCCGTGCTGCTGGCCGCCTGTGGAAGCAAGACCGCTGACACTGCCAAGCCGGCGGATGGTGCGGCTCCCGCGATCGACACCGATGCAGAGAAGGTGGTGAACGTCTACAACTGGTCCGACTACATCGAGCCTTCGGTGCTGGAAGCCTTCACCGCCGAGACGGGGATCAAGGTCAACTACGAGGTGATGGACTCCAACGAAATGCTGGAGACCAAGCTGCTGGCGGGCCGCACCGGCTACGACGTAGTAGTCCCCTCGGCGTCCTTTCTCGCGCGCCAGATCAAGACCGGCATCTACCAGAAGCTGGACAAGTCCAGACTGCCCAACCTGAAGAACCTGGATGCGGACCTGACCAAGCGCCAGGAACTCTTCGATCCGGGCAATGAATATGCCGTCAACTACATGTGGGGCACTTCGGGCGTGGCCTACAACGAGGGCAAGATCAAGGCAGCCATGCCGGATGCACCGGTCGACAGCTTCGCCATGTTCTGGGATCCGAAAGTGGCTGCGAAGTTTGCCAAGTGCGGCATCTCCGTGCTGGACGCGCCCAGCGAAGTGGTTGGCACCGTGCTGATCTATCTCGGCAAGGATGCGAACAGCGAGAGCCTGGACGATCTGAAAGCTGCCGAGAAGGTGCTGATGTCGGTTCGTCCCTACATCCGGCTGATCAACTCCTCCAAGTACATCGAGGACCTGGCCAATGGCGAGATCTGCCTGGCGCTGGGCTGGTCCGGCGACACCCTGCAGGCGCGCGACCGCGCGGATGAGGCGGGCAAGGGGCAGGTGATCAAGTACAACATCCCCAGGGAAGGCGCGGTGATGTTCTTCGATGACTTCGCGATACCTGCCGATGCCTCGCACGTGAAGAACGCGCACCTGTTCATCGACTACATGACGCGCGCGGATGTCTCGGCGAAGAACAGCAACTTCCTGAGCTACGCCAGCACCAATGCCGCGGCCCTGGCTTCCGTCGAGGACGAGATCAAGAGCAACCCGAACGTCTACCCGACGCCGGAGATGCTGGCCAAGATCGTGCCCGACCTGCCGGAAAGCGCCGAGTTCACCAAGGAGCTGACCCGCGCCTGGACGCGCTTCCGCACCGGCAAGTAATCACGGTCGATGCCGGTGCCCCGCGGGGCGCCGGCGCGCCACGCAGTCGGGGTCCTTATGGCGGAGCGCCGCAATGACAAGAACAAGTACGAGCCCTGGCGTGATGCCAACGCGCAGCCGTACGTGCGTATCGAAGGCGTTACCAAGCGTTTCGGCGATTTCACCGCCGTCGACAATGTCTCGCTGAGCATCTACAAGGGCGAGATCTTCTGCCTGCTCGGCGGGTCCGGCTGCGGCAAGTCGACGCTGCTGCGCATGCTGGCCGGTTTCGAGCCGCTCACTTCGGGCAGCATCTTCCTCGACGGCCAGGACATGGCCGGCATTCCGCCCTATGAGCGGCCGGTCAACATGATGTTCCAGTCCTATGCGCTGTTCCCGCACATGACGGTGCAGAAGAACATCGCCTTCGGGCTGGAGCAGGAACGCCTGCCCAAGGGCGAGATCGCCTCGCGTGTCGAGGCCATCCTCGACATCGTCAAGCTGGGGGAGTTCGCGCACCGCAAGCCGCACCAGCTCTCCGGCGGTCAGCGCCAGCGCGTGGCGCTGGCGCGTTCGCTGGTGAAGCGTCCCAAGCTGCTGCTGCTCGACGAGCCGCTGGGGGCGCTGGACAAGAAACTGCGCGAGCACACGCAGTTCGAGCTGATCAACATCCAGGAGCAGCTGGGCGTCACCTTCATCGTGGTCACGCACGACCAGGAAGAGGCGATGACGCTGGCGTCCCGCATCGCGGTGATGAACCGCGGCCAGATCGTGCAGACCGGTACTCCCACCGAGATCTACGAGTTCCCGTCGACGAAGTTCGTGGCGGATTTCATCGGTTCGGTGAACATGTTCGAGGGCCGGCTGGTGGAGGATCTGCCGGATCGCGTGCGTATCCAGTCCGACGAACTGGGCGGTATTGTCTACGTCGACCATGGCATCAGCGCTGCGCCGGGCGCCAACGTGTGGGCCGCAGTGCGGCCGGAGAAGATCGAGATCAGCCGCACGGCGCCCGCCGACACGCGCGAGAACTTCGCCCGTGGCGTGGTCAAGGAGATCGCCTACATGGGCGATCTGTCCGTTTACCTGGTGAAGATCGACACCGGCAAGATCGTGCGGGTAACGCTGCCGAATACGGAACGCCTGTCGGATGACGAGCGCATCCTGTGGGACGAGACGGTATACCTGCGCTGGCACCCAGGCAGTCCGGTGGTGGTGACGCAGTAATGGTGCGCAGCGCCGACCAGTCGTCGGGGTTGCGCGGTGGCAGGGTGGGGCCGCTGTGGGACCTGCTGCTGCGCTTCGGTCCGCCCCGCTGGTCGCAGTACATCCGCCAGAACTGGGCGGGCCAGCGCCTGGTCATCGCAGTGCCCTACCTGTGGCTGCTGCTGTTCTTCCTGGTGCCGTTTCTCATCGTCCTGAAGATTTCCTTCGCCGAATTTGCACCGCTGGGCCGTCCGCCTTTCGAGCCCATCCTGAGCTGGATCGAGGGCGGCGGGCTCAAGTTGAACCTGCTGTTCTCCAGCTACAACTACCTGCTGCACGAGCCGCTGTACGTCAGTGCCTGGCTGTATTCCGTCAAGGTGGCATTCGTATCCACGGTGCTGTGCCTGCTGGTGGCTTACCCGATGGCTTATGCCATCGCGCGCGCATCCCAGACCATGCGCAATGTGCTGCTGCTGCTGGTCATCCTGCCGTTCTGGACATCATTCCTGCTGCGTGTCTATGCATGGATCGGGCTGCTGAAGACCGATGGCGTGATCAACCAGGTGCTGCTGGCAATCGGCGTCATCAACGAGCCGCTGGCAATGATGAATACCAGCTTCGCCGTCTACATCGGCATCGTGTATTCCTACCTGCCGTTCATGATCCTGCCGCTGTACGCCAACCTGGAGAAGCACGACCACACCCTGCTCGAGGCGGCCGCCGATCTGGGCAGCGGACCCATCCGTTCCTTCTTCAAAATCACGCTGCCGCTGTCCCGCGATGGCATCCTCGCCGGATCATTGCTGGTCTTCATTCCGGCGGTGGGCGAATACGTGATCCCGACGCTGCTGGGCCGCACCGACCAGCTGATGATTGCAAGCCTGCTGTCCGATGAATTCTTCCGCAACCGCGACTGGCCAAGGGCCAGCGCGGTGGCAATCGCCATGCTGCTGCTGCTGGTGATTCCGATCATGTTCTTCCAGCGCATCCAGAATCGCGAATTGCGGGCCCACAGAAAATGAAGCCTGGCCGATGAAGAAATACCTGACCTTTCCCAATGTGGCGCTGGCCCTGGGGCTGCTGTTCCTCTACGCCCCCATCCTGTCGATGATCGTCTACTCCTTCAACAATTCGCGGCTGGTGACGGTGTGGGATGCCGCCAACTCGCCAACGCTGCGCTGGTATGCGGCGCTGTTCCACGACCGGCCCGTGCTGCAGGCGGCCTGGCTTTCCATGCGGGTCGCGGCGATCACGGCAAGCTGTGCGGTGGTGCTGGGCACGATTGCCGGCCTGGTACTGGCGCGCTTCGGTCCTTTCCGGGGCCGGGCCCTGCTGCAGGGCCTGACTACCGCGCCGCTGGTCATGCCCGAGGTGATCACCGGCCTGTCCATGCTGCTGCTGTTCGTGTCGCTGGAGCAGTTGTTCCGCATACTGTTCCACTGGCAGTTCGACCGTGGCATGACCACCATCATCATCGCGCATGTGACCTTCACCATGGCCTATGTCACGGTCGTGGTGCAGTCGCGACTGGCCACCTTCGACGATTCACTCGAGGAGGCGGCCCTGGATCTTGGCGCGCGCCCCGCAAAGGTATTCTTCCGTATCACCTTGCCGCTGATCCTGCCGGCCATCCTGTCGGGCTGGCTGCTGGCCTTTACTCTTTCCTGGGATGATGTGGTGGTTTCGCAGTTCGTTGCCGGGCCGGGATCCAACACGCTGCCGATGCTGATCTATTCAAAGGTCCGCCTGGGCGTGAATCCCAGCGTGAATGCCCTGGCTACCATCATGGTGCTGATCGTCGCGGTCGGGGTCGTGGTCTCCGCATGGCTGATGCGCCGGGCCGAGAAGCGGCGCGACAGGGAAATGCGCCTTGCTGAATCTGGTCGCTGAGGTTGGCATGAGCGGGGCATTCGGAGTCGACGTCGGCGGTTCGTCCATCAAGTACGGCACGGTGGATACCGGCACGGGGAGGCTGCTCACCGCACTGGCCAGCATTCCCACGCCGGATCCTGCGGACACCAGCGCGCTGGTGGCCGCCATCACGGGCCTGGCAAGGACATCGGCACCCGACCTGTCCGTGGGGGTGGCGCTGCCTTCGGTGATCCGCAATGGCACGGTATGGACTGCGGCCAATCTTCACCCATCCCTGATCGGCGCTGACATACAGGGGCTGCTGCGCACAGGCATCGGCCAGCCGGTGGCATGCCTGAACGATGCCGACGCTGCCGGCCTTGCAGAAATACGCTGGGGCGCGGCCCGCGGCGTCCGCGGTACGGTGATGGTACTGACCTTCGGTACGGGCATCGGCTCGGCGCTGTTCGTGGATGGGCGGCTGGTGCCCAACACCGAGCTGGGTCACGTGGAGGCCGGCGGGGTGGAGGGCGAGAAGTTTGCCTCGGCGCGTAGCCGCACCGAAGAGAGCCTGGACTGGACGCAATGGAGTGGCCGCGTCAGCACCTACCTGGATGTCATCAATGGCCTGTTCTGGCCCGAACTGATCGTGATCGGTGGCGGCGTCAGCGAGCACTATGCCCAGTTCGGTCATCTGCTGCGCTCGCGCGCGCCGCTGCTGCCTGCGCGTCTGGGTGCCGCTGCCGGCGTGGTCGGAGCGGCCATGGCCGTGGCCTGTCGCAGCGCGTGAAGAAGCGCGCCAGCAAACTGCCGGATGTCGGCACCACCATTTTCACCGTCATTTCGCAGCGCGCCGCCGAACTCGGCGCCGTGAATCTCGGCCAGGGGTTTCCCGACTATCCCATCGACCCGCGGCTCACTGAACTGGTCACCGATGCCATGCGCGCAGGGTTCAACCAGTACGCGCCGATGCCCGGCCTGCCGGCACTGCAGCAGCGGATCGCCGCGGACAGCATCTCGCGCCATGGCCTGGCCGTGGATCCGCAGCATGAAGTGACCATCACGCTGGGCGCCACCGAGGCGATTTTCTCGGCAATCCAGGCGCTGGTGGGGCAGGGCGACGAAGTCATCGTGTTCGATCCGGCCTACGATTCCTATGATCCGGCGGTGCGCCTGGCCGGCGCCGCCTGCGTGCACGTGCCGCTGCTGCCACCGGCGTTCCGCTATGACTGGGACCGCATCCGTGCAGCAGTCACGCCGCGCACACGCATGCTGATCATCAACAGCCCGCACAATCCGGCCTGCACCGTGATGAGCCGTGATGACCTGCAGCAGCTTGCAGCGCTGGCCGAAGAGCATGACCTGCTGGTGCTCAGCGATGAGGTATACGAACACCTGGTCTACGACGGCATTGCACACGCCAGCGTGCTGTCGGAACCGGCGCTGCGCCCGCGCTCGCTGGCCGTGTATTCCTTCGGCAAGGCGCTGCACGCCACCGGCCTGCGCGTCGGTTATTGCATTGCGCCGGCAGAACTGACGGTGGAGCTGCGGCGCGTGCATCAGTTCAACACCTTCACCATTGCCACCGCGCTGCAGCAGGCCATTGCCGTCTATCTGGCCGAGAAACCCGGCGTGTACTCGGGCTTGCCGGCATTCTTTGCAGCCAAGCGGCGACTGTTGACTGAAGGGCTTGCGGGCAGCGTACTGCGCGTGTTGCCCTCGCAGGGGAGCTACTTCACGCTGGTGGATTATTCCGCCAGCACCATGCTGGGTGATCTGGACGACACCGACGCTGCAAGGCAGCTGCTGGAGCAGGGCGGTGTGGCTGCAATTCCGCTGGCGCCTTTCTACCGTGAGCCTGTCAAGCACCGGCTGCTCAGACTGTGCTTCGCCAAGCAGGACGCCACGCTGCAGCAGGCCATTGGCCGGCTGCGGGCGCTGCAGTGATACGCTTGGCGCCATGAAAGAGAAGACGCGCCTCGTGCATCCGCCACGGGTGGCGCCCCCCGACGACAATCCGCCGCTGGTGGCTCCGATCTACCAGAGCGTGAAGTTCGAGCACGACACGGTGGCCGAGACGCTGCGCGCGCTGCGCGGCGAGCGGGAGGGGTTCTTCTATTCGCGCTCGTCGAATCCCACCACGCGGCAGCTGGAGCAGACGCTGGCGGCCATGCAGGGGCGTGAAGACGCCATCGTCTGCAGTTCCGGCGTGGGCGCCATCGCACAGGCTTTGCTGGGCCTGCTGAAGGCCGGCGACCATGTGCTGTGCTTCGTCGAGACCTACGCTCCGACCCGCACGCTGATCCGCCGTACGTTGCAGCGGTATGGTGTGCGCCACACCATGCTCTCCATCGAGGACGAGGCCGGAATAGAGCGCGTGCTGCGTGGCACGCCCACGCAGCTGGTGGTGTTCGAGTCGCCCACCAATCCCATCATGCGCATCGCGGACATCGGGCATATCACACGCCTGGCGCGCGCCACCGGCGCGCTGACGCTGCTCGACAACACGCTGGCCGGCTTCCATCAGCATGGCGACACCGACGTCGACCTGTTCCTGCACAGCCTCACCAAGTACGCCTCGGGGCATGGCGATGTAATGGGCGGAGCGGTCATTGGTTCCAATGCACTGATCCGCCGGCTGCGGCCGGAGTTCATCCTGCTGGGCGGCGTGCTGGATCCGCATGCAGCCTGGCTCATTCAGCGCGGGCTCAAGACCTACCTGCTGCGCTACGAAGCCATGTGCGAGACAGCAATGCGGGTGGCCCGCTACCTGGAGACGCACGACAAAGTGGCCAGGGTTCACTATCCCGGCCTGCCGCGCCACGCGCGCCACGCGCTGGCGACACAGCAGATGCGCCACTTCGGCAGCGTGGTCAGCTTTGACCTGCGCGCGGGGGCAGCGGCGGGCGATCGTTTCGCCGATGCGCTGCAGCTGTTTGCCATCGCGGCCAGCATGGGCTCAACCGAATCGCTGATCATTCCGCCTGGGCTGATGGGCCCCCACGACCTGCCGGCCGAGCTCACGGCGCTGTCCGGCCTCGATGCGGGTACGGTGCGGCTGTCGATGGGTCTGGAAGATGCCGAGGATCTGATCGCCGACCTGGAGCAGGCGCTGGCTGCCATTTGACCCCCATTTAACCTAAGGAGCCCTGCAAGGGACGGGATCGACGGTTTGCGCAGGAGGCCCGAAAGTAAGGGAACCCCGTGCCGATAATGAGGACATGCCTGGCGCCACCGTCGTTCAATTGCGGGTTCGTACCCACCCCGAAGCGCTTACTCCTGAAGCGCCGCGGGTAGTTGCTGCTTTCGGCAATGCACTGCTACGTTCACCGCCAAAACCCCCCGGATTCGCTGCCTGCGTAGCCTATCTGCAGGAAGAAGCCCTGCAGCTGCAGTCGCGCCACATGGGCATGCGTGCGCTGGAAACCCTGCGCAGTTCGCTGTTCATTGCGCCCGGCCGTGAAGCGGAGATGGCGCTGCTGTGGCGCGAAGCACTGGCCACCGCCTGCTACGCGCGCGTAGTTGCCGTGCAGACCCGTTTTGACGCGCCGCTGCTGACCGGCGCCGGACTGCTGCACCGTACCGGCGAGATCGCCGCGCTGCGCGCGCTGGCACATGCGGAGCGCGAGGCCGGCCAGCGGCTGGTCGGGCCTGTCATGGACGAGATCCTCACTGCCCGCGATGACGAACTGGTGTCGCGGGTCACGCGCTGCTGGTCGCTGCCGGGTGAACTGCGGTTGCTGATCCTGCGCTGGCGCGAGGAGCAGGACCAGATCCAGCGTCCCGAATCAGTGGACCTGCTGACCATGGCGCAGGCCTTTGCCACGGAACTGGTGCATGCCGCCACCTGCACGCCGGGACTGGTGGAAGTGGCCCGTGATGCAATGAAGCTGCCCATGCTGCTGGTGGAGCGGGCCCGCGCCGCCACCCAGGGCATTGAATCCCTGCTCTCGCGCCTCGCACCGCTTCCCGCCGCGACCTGAGATTCCCTAGACTCGCGGGATGACCCGCACCCTTGTCCGTACCCCGCGCGCCGATGGCTACTGGATGCCAGGCGAGTTCGAACGCCATGCCGGCACCTGGATGCTGTGGCCCGAGCGGCTCGACAACTGGCGTGATGGCGCGCGTCCTGCACAACGGGCTTTCGCTGCGCTGGCGGCCGCCATCTCGGACTTCGAGCCGGTGACGATCGGCGCTCCGGCCGCGCAGTATGAATTCGCCCGTGCCGCACTGGATCCGCGCGTGCGGCTGGTGGAGATCAGCAGCAACGATGCCTGGATGCGCGATGTCGGCCCCACGGTGGTGGTGAACGCTGCCGGCAGGCGCCGCGCCGTGGACTGGCAGTTCAATGCCTGGGGCGGGCTGCAGGGCGGGCTGTATTTTCCCTGGGATCAGGACGACCTGGTGGCGCGCAAGGTGGCGGAGATCGAGGGGATGGACCGTTACCGTGCGCCACTGGTGATGGAAGGCGGTGCCATCCACGCGGACGGGCAGGGCACGCTGCTGGTCACCGAGCAATGCCTGCTGAATCCAAACCGCAATTCGCAACTATCGAAGCAGCGGATCGAGGCCCTGCTGCGCGACTACACCGGCGCCACCGCCATCATCTGGCTGGGCGATGGCGTGATCAACGACGAAACCGACGGGCATGTGGACAACCTGGCTTGTTTCGCGCGGCCCGGAGAGGTGTGCCTGACCTATCCCTCGAACCGGCGCGACCCGCAATGGCGTGTGTCGAACGATGCGCTGGAGCGCCTGCAGGCAGCACGCGATGCGCGTGGCAGGCGCCTGAAGATCCACAAGCTGCCATCACCCGGGCCATTGAAGATGACCGCAGCCGAGGCCGCTGGCGTGCAGTTGCGCGCCGGTGCGAAGCCGCGCCATGCCGGCGAGCGGCTGGCGGCTTCCTATGCCAATTTCTATATTGCCAATGGCGGCATCGTGGTGCCGTTGCTGGATCCGCGCAACGACGCGGCGGCGGTCGCGAAACTCAAGCGTGTGTTTCCCGAGCGCAAAGTCGTGGGCGTGCCGGGCCGCGAGATCCTGCTGGGCGGTGGCAACATCCACTGCATCACCCAGCAGGTTCCTGCCATCAGAGCGCGTCGATCACCTTGTTGAAGGTGGTGCTGGGCCGCATCTGCGCGGCGCAGAGCGCCGGATCCGGATGGTAGTAGCCCGCGATGTCCGCGGGCTTGCCCTGCACAGCAGCCAGTTCTCCGACTATCGCGGCCTCGTTCCTGGTCAACTCTTCCGCCACCGGCCTGAACCGGTCGCGCAGCGTTGCATCTTCATTCTGCGCAGCCAGTGCCTGCGCCCAGTACAGCGCCAGGTAGAAGTGGCTGCCGCGCACATCCAGTTCGCCCACCTTGCGCGAGGGTGATTTGTCGGTGTCGAGGAATTTGGCATTCGCCGCATCCAGCGTCTCGGCCAGGAGCTTCGCCTTGCCGTTACCGCTCTTCTGCGCCAGATCCTCGATGGACACCTGCAGCGCGAGGAACTCTCCCAGCGAATCCCAGCGCAGGTGGTTCTCTTCCAGGAACTGCTGCACATGCTTGGGCGCAGAGCCACCGGCGCCGGTTTCATACAGGCCGCCACCTTCCAGCAACGGCACGATGGACAGCATCTTGGCGCTGGTGCCCAGCTCCAGGATGGGGAACAGGTCGGTGAGGTAGTCGCGCAGCACATTGCCGGTGACGGAGATGGTGTCCTGCCCGGCGCGCAGGCGCTTGAGCGTGGAGGCCGTTGCCTCCACCGGTGATTCAATGCGGATGTCGAGGCCGGCGATGTCATGCGTCTTCAGGGATTCGCGCACGCGGGCAATCAGGTTGCGATCGTAGGCGCGGCCGGAATCCAGCCAGAAGATCGCCGGTTGTCCGGTGATGCGGGCACGGCCAACCGTCAGCTTCACCCAGTCGCGGATGGCCACATCCTTGGTCTGGCACATGCGCCAGATGTCGCCCTTTTCCACCTTGTGCTCGGTGAGCGCGGCGCCATCGGCACCGACCACGCGGACAGTGCCGCCAGCGGCGAGCTCGAAGGTCTTGTCATGGGAGCCGTATTCCTCGGCGGCCTGCGCCATCAGGCCGATATTGCTCACATTGCCCATGGTGGTGACGTCATAGGCACCCAGCGCCCGGCAGTCGTCGATCACCACCTGGTACACATCGGCATAGCAGCGGTCCGGAATCAGCGCCACCATGTCGTGCAGCTTGTCATCCGGTCCCCACATCTTTCCCGAGGCGCGAATGGCCGCCGGCATCGAGGCATCGATGATGACGTCGCTGGGCACGTGCAGGTTGGTGATGCCCTTGTCCGAATCCACCATGGCCAGCGGCGCGTGCGCTGCCATCGTGGCCGCAATATCCGCCTGCACTGCAGCGCGTTGCGGCTCGGGCAGTGCCTGTACCTTGGCCAGCAGCGCTTCCAGCCCATTGTTCGGATTGACGCCCGCGCCGGCCAGCAACGCGCCATGTTTCGCGAACACATCCTGCAGGAACACGCTGACGGCATGTCCGAACAGGATGGGATCGGACACCTTCATCATGGTGGCCTTCAGGTGCAGCGAGATCAGCAGGCCGTCGCGCTTCGCGGCGTCCATCTCGCGCGCATAGAAGGCGCGCAGCTGCGCCGCGCTCAGGAAGGTGGTGCTGATCAGCTCGGCGTCCTTCACCTTGACGCCATCCTTCAGCACGCTGACCTTGCCGGCGGCATCGACATGCTCGATGCGCAGCGCGCCGGCCTTCGGCACCGACACCGACTGTTCGTTGCCGTAGAAATCGCCGTTGACCATGTGCGCCACATGCGTCTTCGAATCCTTCGACCAGGCGCCCATGGAATGCGGGTGCTTTTGCGCGTACTGCTTCACGGCCTTGGCCACGCGCCGGTCCGAGTTGCCTTCGCGCAGCACCGGGTTCACGGCGCTGCCGGATACCTTTGCGTAGCGCTGGCGGATCTTCTGCTCGGCATCGTTCGCAGGTGTTTCAGGGTAATCGGGCAGAGCGTGGCCCTGTCCCTGCAATTCCCTGACGGCTTCCAGCAACTGCGGCACCGAGGCGCTGATGTTCGGCAACTTGATGATGTTGGCATCCGGCGTCTTCGCCAGTTCGCCCAGTTCCGCCAGGTCGTCGTTGCAGCGCTGCGCCGGAGCCAGTGCATCGGGGAGGTTGGCGAGGATGCGACCGGCAAGGGAGATGTCACGTGTCTCCACGCTTACGTCGGCTGCGCGCGTGAAAGCCTGCACGATGGGCAGCAGCGAGTAGGTCGCCAGCGCCGGGGCTTCGTCGGTCAATGTGTAGATGATCTTCGCTTTCATGCCATTCCTCAGAGTGCCGTCAGTTCCCGCTCCGCCTGCTTCAGCCATTCTTCCTGGGTGCGCCGGTAGTGGGCGGGTGCCACGGCCGACTGGTCGAGCAGGCCCTTGAGCACCTGCCGCGCCTGATCCCGTTCGCCCTGGGCGCGCAGCAGCTGTGCATAACGTACCGCTGCCTCGGCGCCCGGGAAGTAGCCGGCCAGTGCCTTGTATTCATCGAGGGCGCGCTGGGCCAGCCCTTCCTGTTCCAGCGTCCGGGCATAGAGAAGGTGCGCTTCGCTGGAGCGGAATTCGGGATTGCGCCGGATCAGCTCATCCAGCGTGCCGCGCGCATCGGTGAATTGTGCTGCGGCAAACTGCGCCCGGGCGAGGCACAGCATCAGGTTCGGATCGTGCTCGTACAGGCCGCGCAGCACCTTGCGGTAGATGTCGGCAGCTTCCGCGGCGCGGCCCAGCCGCAGCAATTCCTCGGCATGACGCTGGCTGGCGTCGACACCACCGCTGATCTGTGCCTGCTGCGCCAGGCGACGCAGGTTGGCCTCCGGATCCAGCGCCTTCTTCATGCCCTTGACGGTGCGCTGGGTGGCGCGACTGCGCAGCAGCGAGGGAACCAGTTCCGCAGCGGTATAGGCAATGATGCTTGCCACCGGCAGCATGGCCAGCACCCAGATCCACAGCTGATTGCGGCCCGTCTTGATGCAGTGGACGATGAGCAGGGCCTGGATGACGTAAGAAAGCAGCAGCAGCGGCATCTTTGGCCGTGGGTCTTTGCGGGAAACGCCTATCTTAGCGTGCATGGCAAAGCTGCGGCGAGGCCGATTATCCTGTCCACCAATGCGAGCCATGTTGCAAATGCTGCTGGTGGGGCTGCTGGGATGCGGCCCGTGGCTGCCATGCGTGGCCCAGGAGCCTGCGGTTGCCGAGGCGGCAGCCGTGGCGGTCGCTCCTGCGCCTGCAGTGGATACTCCCGGACGGCCACGCATCGGGCTGGTGCTGTCCGGTGGCGGTGCGCGCGGTGCTGCCCATATCGGCGTGCTGAAGGCGCTGGAAAAGTTGCACATTCCCATAGACGCCATCGCGGGAACCAGCATGGGCGCTGTGGTGGGCGGGCTGTACGCCAGCGGCATGTCGGCCGCGCAGATCGAACGCGAACTGGGAGGTGTCGACTGGCAGGACGCCTTCCGTGACCGCCCGGCACGCTCACAGCTGAATTTCCGCCGCAAGCTGGAAGATCGCGACTTCCTTGTGCAGTTGCCGCTGGGGTTCAGGGAGGGGCGGTTCCAGCTGCCGCGCGGCCTGATCCAGGGGCAGAAACTGACGCAGCTGCTGCGGGAAATGACGCTTCCCGTCAGCGATATCGAGCGTTTCGATGATCTGCCCACGCCTTTCCGCGCCGTGGCCACCGACCTTGAAACCGGCGACGCCGTAGTGCTGAAGGATGGCGACCTCGCCGGAGCCCTGCGGGCCAGCCTTTCCGCGCCGGGTATTTTCGCGCCTGTCGAACGGGACGGTCGCCTGCTGGTGGATGGCGGCGTGGCCGACAACCTGCCGATCACCGTGATGCGCGCGATGCACGTTGATCGCCTCATCGTGGTGGACGTCGGCAATCCGCTGGCCGATCGGCAGCAGCTGGATGCCGTGACCAACGTAGCCAACCAGATGCTGGCCATCCTGATCCGGCGCGAATCGCAGCAGCAGCTGCAGTTGCTGCAGCCCCAGGATGTGCTGATCACGCCAGACATGCCGCGCGTGTCCTCGTATGACTTCCGCAATCTGCCCAAGATCATGCGCTTCGGCGAGGCCGCTGCGGATGCCGCCGCTGCAATGCTGGCGCCGCTGTCATTGCCGCCGGAGGCCTACGAGCGCTATGTCGCCGCGCGCCACCACCAGCGATCAATGCCGCAGGTACGCGAAGTGCGCACCGATTCCGGCTCGCCGAAATACGCGAAGCAGGTCGAGACCGTCTTTGGCGGCCTGGCTGGCGAAACACTGGATCCGCAGGAACTTCAGCAACGCATGAACCGTTACTACGGCCAGGGATTGCTGGAGACGCTGGACTACCGACTGGTGCCGGTGAGTGGCCAGCCGGAGGCAGCCGATCTGGAATTCGCGGTGCGCCCCAATACCTGGGGGCCGGACTACCTGCGCTTCGGGTTGCGGCTGCAGGATGATTTCCGCGGCAACTCCACCTTCGATGCCGCGCTGCGCGTGTTGTTCACGGACATCAACTCCGCCGGGGCAGAGCTGGTCTGGGACATGCAGGTGGGGGGCAATCCGCGCTTTGGCGCCGAGCTGTACCTGCCATTTTCGGCGCAGCGGCGCTGGTTCCTCGAACCCACGGGGCTGTTCGAGATCCGTTCGGTACCGAACTTCGACGAAGAAGGAAACCTGCTGGCCGAACTGCGCGTGAAGTCGGTGCGCTTCGGTGGCAGCCTGGGTTACGAAATCGGCCAGACAGCCGAGATCCGTGCCGGCGTGGCGCGAGAGCTTGGCAACTCGGAAGTCCGCCTCGGCAATGCCACCTCGGCGCCGCTGGATTTTTCCAACAACGAGTTCTTCACCCGTTTGAGCTATGACAGCCTGGACAGCGTGGCCTTCCCCACCCATGGCGCCGCTGCGACGCTGGAGTGGACCAGCCAGCTGTCCGGCCGCTCCCTGGACCGCGTCTCCGACTCCGTCGATGTGGACTGGCGCCTGGTGCGTTCATGGGACCGCAACACGGCCCTTGCCTGGGTTTCTGGTGGCACCATGCTCAACGACGAGTTCGCCGATGTGCGCAACTACTTCACGCTGGGTGGGTTCCTGAATCTCTCTGGCATGGCCGTCGATTCAATCAACGGCCCGCACTACGGCATCGCACGGCTGGTCTATTACCGCAAGGTGGGCAGCGGTGGCGCCGGCTTCCTGAACGTGCCCATGTACGCCGGGATGTCCCTGGAGGCCGGCAACGCCTGGTCGGATCGTACCCAGATGAGTTTCGGCAGCGCGCGCAAGGACGTGAGCCTGTTCTTCGGTCTCGACACCCTGCTGGGACCGGCCTGGTTTGCAGTGGGTTACGACAACTCGGGGCGGTACGCCGTGTACCTGTCGCTGGGTCGCGGCTTCTGATGCCGCGAAGATGTCAGGAGAGGCCGCGGCTGGCGGCGAGATTCTCGATCTTGGTAAACAGGAGAGTCGGGGAATCCAGCGGCCGTGAGTATTCGTGACGGCGGCTCATTTCCGTGAGGGCGGCATCGCGTTCGTCCGCTGTCCGGTACCAATGCACGCGATGCCAGTCTGGCCCCAGCAGTCGGCGAAAGGGATCATTGCCCTTCAGGCTGATGCGAATGCCGTACGGGCAGGGCTCTTCGGTATGGGGGCGGCGCAGGTTGTGCGAGGACTGGATCTGGGGCATGGGTAAGATGATACCAAGGGAATTTCGATGTCTGTAGAAATCAGGGTCCTGCTGCTTGTAGCCCTGTTCGCCGCCGGCTTTGCCGCGCGTCGCCTGGGCTGGCTGAAGCCCCCGCACGCGGGCCGCATGCTGCAGCTGGTCATCACGGTTGGTCTTCCTGCCCTGTTCCTGGCGGACGTCAGTCGCATTCCTCTGCGCGCCGACCTGGTGACGCTGCCATTGAGCTGCGGGCTGATCATCCTCGTCACCTGGGGCGCATCGTTGCTGCTGGGCAAGGGCATGCAGCTGCAGCGTGCCGAGCAGGGCGCGATGACCATTTGCAGCATGTCGGTAAACAACGGATTTCTCTTCCCGTTCGTGATCGCCGTGTGGGGGCAGGTGGGTTTCGCGCAGCTGGCGCTGTTCGATTTCGGCAATGCGCTGTGTCAGGGCAGCCTGGTCTATGCCATCGCCGCCACCTATGGCGGACATGCCACCGGATTCGCCGCGGTCGCGCGCCGCGTACTGGGCTTTCCACCGCTCTGGGCGCTGATCGCCGCGTTGCTGCTGAATGTGTCGGATGTTGCGTTGCCACCTTGGCTGACCACCGTCCTCGGAACGGCAGGCAAACTCATCCTGCTGCTGGTCATCGTTGCGCTGGGCGTGCTGTTTGACGCGCGCCTGCTGCGCGACCCGCGGGTGCTGGGCACGCTGGCGCTGCGCATTGCGCTGGGGCTGCTGCTGGGGTACGGCTGCGTGCGGCTGTTCGATCTGGAGGGGCTGACCCGCGCCGTGGTGCTGCTGGGTTCCGCAGCGCCCATCGGGTTCAGCGCCGTGGTGATTGCCAATCGCGAAAATCTGAATCGCGAAATGGCCGCCAGTGCTGCGTCGATCTCCGTGCTGCTGGCGCTGTTCTATGTGCCGCTGGCATTGTGGTTGCTGCCGCACTGACGCGGCAGCAACACCTGAGCCTACTTCGGCTCTTTGCCGGGCGCAGGATCTTCCATCGGGAAGGTCTTCACTTCGCCCGAGCCGGAAGGGTGGCTGGGAGAAGGTGCCGTGTCGGCAGCCGGCGCAGCGGCGGCGGGGGCTGCCGCTGCTTTAGCGACCCCCGTGGCATCGCCGGTGCTGGCAGCCAGTGCGGCCAGGAAGCGCCGCGCATTCTCTGAATCGTGTGATGCCGCGCCGCTCAGCACTTCGGATGGCAGCACGCCGCTGCGGCCATAGAACCTGTCATTGCCTTTGTCGTCGATGGTGATGGCAGTGCCATCGAGCGCCACGCCGGCAAACAACCCGCGGGCGCGCGAATAGGAATACACCTCGGCATTCGTGCCCGCAGCCGCTTCGGCCTGGCGACCCACGGGCCCTGCGGCCACCGAAGCGCCGGCACCCAGCGTCAGCTTGCCGGCAGCAATGCCTTCCAGGCCGCGCCGCGTGGTGAACACCAGCACCACATCGGTTTCCTGCGCACCGAACTGCCAGCCGATGCTGCCGCCGGTGAGATTGACGAATATCGGATTGCTGAAGCGGCCATCCGGGTGGCGCACGGAGATGACGCCGCTGCCGCGGCGACCGCCGAGGAAGAAGGCCAGCTTGGTGACGCCGGGAATGACCGCCACACCGTAGGCGCGCTGCAACAGTCGCTCGGGAATCTGCTGGTCATGTTGCCCGCGCAGTTCGTCGAGCACTTCGGTCGCTACCCGCAACTTGGCGTCTTCACGCTCCTGTGCCTGCGCCGGCACAGTTGCCGCCATCGCCAGCACCGCCACGCCGAAGCAGGCCAGGGCGTGCCTGTAGATCTTCATGTTGCGGATCCTCCGAGTGAACGTTTGTGTGGCCTGCAGCTTACTCCAGCACCGAAGGCTGCGGTATGGTGCGCGCATGCCAAAAGTCAGCCTTGTTTCTGTCTGGCGACAGAGTTGGTTCGCAGTCGCGATAGGTGTTGGCTGCCTGCATTCAGCTGCGGTTCAGGCAGAGTGGCTGTATCGCGAGGAAGCCATCATGGGCACTCGCTGCGCCGTGGAGCTGTGGGCCACGGACAATGCCGCCGGGCAAGCGGCCATCGAGGCAGTGCTGGCGGACATGCGGCGCATCGATGCACTGATGAGCACCTACAAGCCCGACTCGGAAATCTCCCGCGTCAACGCCAATGCGGAACGTGAGGCCGTGCCGGTCACTGCAGAGCTGTTCGGCCTGCTGCAGACGGCGCAGCAGTATTCGGCGCTGTCGAAGGGCGCCTTCGACATCACCTACGCCAGCGTCGGTTACCTGTACGACTACCGGGCGCATTTTCATCCTGACCAGGCGACCATTGCGGCCGCACTGCCCAGCGTCGACTACCGGCAGCTGAAGCTGGATCCCGTGAAACGCACGGTGGGATTCGCCAAACCGGGCATGCGCATCGACCTGGGCGGCATCGCCAAGGGCTATGCCGTGGATCGCGGTATCGAGCTGCTCAAGGCGCGCGGCTTCGCGCACGCCATGGTCAACGCCGGCGGTGACACCCGGGTCAGCGGCGACCGGTTTGGCAAGCCATGGGTGGTAGGCATTCGCCACCCCGACCGCAAGGAAGAAGTGGCGCTGCGGATTCCCCTGGTGGATGCGGCCTTTTCCACTTCCGGCGACTACGAGCGTTTCTTCGACGAGGGCGGGGTGCGATACCACCACATCATCGATCCGAAGACAGGCCAGTCGCCGCATGCGGTGCGCAGCGTCACCATCATTGCGTCCAATGCCACGCGCACCGACGGTCTGTCCAAGACCGTGTTCATACTCGGGCCGAAAGCGGGCCTGGATTTCATCAATTCGCTGCCCGATGCCGATGCCATCGTGATCGCGGCGGACGGCAAGGTCGGCTATTCGAAAGGCCTGCAGCCGCCCTGACTTGTCGGAGGCTGCTGACACGCGCTCGACTGCAATTCCGACATGTTATATTCATTTGTATATAACGATTGGCGGGATGACTGAGGAACTGCGCGTGGGGGTGCAGGGTCTGTCATCCTTGGTGCATCAAGGGATTCAAAAGGGGGTTTTATGGGCTTGCGAGTCATCAGTGCCACCGCGGTGCTGTCCTTTGGCGTTGCCGCTTCAACCGTCGCCGCCGACGCCGCTGCCGGCCGTACCTTCTTCCGCCAGCAATGCGCGCTGTGCCACAGCGCCGAAGCCAATGACAATGGTGGAGCGCAGGGACCCAGCCTGCAGGGTGTGCTCGGCCGCAAGGCGGGCAGCACTTCCTTCGCCCACAGTCCGGCGCTGAAGGCATCGGGCCTCACCTGGGACGATGCCACGCTGCAGCGCTTCCTGGCCTCGCCGACCACCGTGGTGCCGGGCTCCTCGATGGTGATTCCGGTGCCGCAGCAGTCCGATCGGGAAAACCTGCTGGCGTACTTCCACGGCGTGCAGGCCGGCACGCTGCCTGCCGCAGCGGCGCCGCGCGGCCCTGGTGGTCCGCCCCCAGGTGCTGCTCCGCCGGCACCGCCGTCGCAGGCCAATGCAGACTGGAAGAAGGACGCGCCGGGTCGCGTACACCGCGTCGATGTCACGAAGCTGCCTGCGCCCTTCGCCACGCCTTCCGCCAACAACTTCCCCCGTGTCGTGCCCAAGCCCGACGGCGCGAAGATCTCGCTGCCGCCCGGCTTCAAGGCCGATGTGTATCTCACCGGGCTGACGGGTCCGCGAGAGATGAAGGTCGCCGCCAATGGCGATGTGCTGCTGGCTGAAACCAATGCAGGGCGCATCAAGGTGTTGCGGCCCGCAGCGGATGGCAAGACCGCCGCGGTGACGGTGTTCGCACAGGGCCTGCTGCAGCCGTACGGCATGGCCTTCTACCCGTCTGCGGCCAATCCGCAGTGGGTGTATATCGCCGAAACCAATCGTGTCGTGCGTTACCCGTACAAGACCGGAGACACCACGGCTTCGAGCGTGCCGGAAGTGGTGGTGCCGCAGCTCTCGCCCGTGGGTGGCGGCCACTTCTCGCGTGACATCGCCTTCTCGCCGGATGGCAAGCGCATGTACGTGTCGGTGGGTTCGCAGTCGAACGTGGCCGAGGACATCGCGAAGAAGACTCCGGACGAGGTCAAGGCCTGGGAAGCACAGCATGGCCTGGGTGCGGCCTGGGGCAATGAGGAGAATCGCGCCGGCGTGCGTGTGTTCGAAGTGAACGGGGACACGAAGGGGAAGAACTTCGCCACCGGTATCCGCAACTGCGTGGGCCTGACGGTGCAGCCGGCCAACGGTGCACTGTGGTGCGTCACCAACGAGCGCGACATGCTGGGCGATGATCTGGTGCCCGACTATGCGACGCGCGTGAAGGAAGGGGCGTACTACGGCTGGCCCTGGTACTACATGGGCAACAACGAGGATCCGCGGCTGAAGGGCCACCGGCCTGACCTGGCCGGCAAGGCCACCATTCCGGATGTGCCTTTCGCCGCGCATTCGGCGGCGGTCAACATCCGCTTCTACACGGCGAACAAGGGCAGTTCGGCCTTTCCGAAGGAGTACGACGGTGAGGCACTGGCGGTGCTGCACGGCTCCTGGAACCGCGCCTTTCGCACCGGCCACAAGATCGTGCGGTTGCCCATGAAGAACGGCGTGCCCACCGGGGAGTACATCGACTTCCTGACCGGCTTCATCACCGAAGACGGCAATGCCTGGGGCCGTCCGGTGGCCATCACGCAATTGCAGGATGGTTCGGTGCTGCTCAGCGACGACGGCGCCAACCTCATCTACCGCATCTCCTATTCGGCTCCGCGCTGAGCCGCAGAAACACCGAGGAAAGAACAATGAACAAGACACAAGTCTCTGTCGCTGTGGTGACGGCCCTGGCCCTTGCCGCCTGCTCGCGCACTGAAACGGCCACGGAATCCACTGCCGCGGCCGCACCGTCTCTGCCGCCCGCACCGCCGGCGGAGATCGTCATTCCTGGCCAGGGCATCTCGCCCGAGAGCCTGACTTCCACGGCCGATGGTCATGTGATCATCGGCAGCGTGGGTGCGCGCACCATCTGGCGCGCTGCACCGGGCGCCGGCACTGCCGAAGCCTGGATCCAGCCGGGCACCGATGGCATGCAGGGAGTGTTCGGTGTATTTGCCGATGACAGCACGGGCACGCTGTACGCCTGTTCGGGTTCCTTCGGCGCCCCGCCCGCCGCCGGTGCACCGCCGCCGCCACCTTCGACGCTGCACACCTTCGATCTCGCCACCGGCACGCCGAAGGCCAAGTATCCGCTGCCGGATGCCGGCGGCTTCTGCAATGACATCGCGGTGGATGCTGCGGGGAATATCTACATCACGGATACCAACAACATGCTGGTGGATCGTCTGGCCAAGGGCGGCTCCAGGCTGGAGACCTGGGCTGGCAAGGATGGTTCGCTGGGTGCGAAGGGCGGGGTGCTCGACGGCATCGCGATCCTGGGCGACCGCGTGCTGGTCAATGCCCTGGTCGCGAGCAAGCTCTACGCGATTCCCGTTGGCAGCGATGGCGCTGCAGGCAAGGCAGTGGAGATCAAGACCGACCGCACTGTCGAGGGTCCGGATGGCATGCGCAGCTTCGGCGGCAGCGACCTGCTGGTTGCAGAAGGCGGCGGTGCTGGCCGGCTCTCGCGCGTGACGATTACCGGTGATACCGGCAAGGCCGTCACGTTGAAGGAAGGTTTCCCGGACGGTCCGGTCGCGGTAACGGTGGTGGGCACGACGGCCTATGTGCTCGAGGGCCAGCTGTCCCTGATGATGAATCCTCCCAAGCCGGGCGAGACGCCGCCGCCTGCCAAGCCGTACAAGGCCACGGCTGTTGAGGTCGGCAAGCCCTGATTCCTGCGATGCGTGACGGGTGATCAATCACCCGGCCGGTGACGCGTAGTCACCGGCTGCCTCAGGGGCGCGAGAAACCGGCCTTGGCGAATACCGCCCAGGCGGCGTCGCTGCCAAGAAACTTCACGAAATCCTGCGCCTCAGGTACGGCCGCAGCAATGGCTGCCGCGGGGTAGGTGATGCGTTCATGTGATTCGGCCGGGAATACGTCCACCACGCGTACCTTCGGTTCCGCGCGGGCATCCGTTGCATAGACGATGCCCAGCGGTGCTTCACCGCGCGCGATGAAATTCAATGCCGTGCGCACATTGTCAGCAGGGATGATCCGCTTCTCCACGGTGTTCCACACGCCGAGCTTTGTCAGGGCGGCGCGCGCGTACTTGCCCACCGGCACCGAAGCAGGATCGCCCGTGGCCAGCCGTCCGTTCGCACCCAGCGACGTGGCCAGTGCAAAATCCGGAGCGATCTTCAGCTGCACCTTGCTGTCCGCGGGCGCGACCAGCACCAGAGAATTGGAGACGATGTCACGCCGCGTCGCCGGCTGTATCAGGTTCCGGGTGGCCAGGTAATTCATCCACTCCTGGTCAGCGGAGACAAACACATCGGCGGGTGCGCCGGACTCGATCTGTCGCGCCAGGGCAGAGCTCGCTGCAAACGAAAAACGCACCGGGATCTGTGTCTGCGCCGTATAGGCCTTGCCTGCGTCCTCGAGCACATTGGTGAGTGAGGCGGCAGCAAATACCGTCACTACGCGATCCGCTGCCTGCGTGGCACGGCCGGCCACGATCATCACCAGACTGGCCAGCAGGACTCTGCGACTCACGGGAGCTCCGGATGAAGACGGGGAAATACGCTGGAATCTGCAGCATTATACGAAATATCCTGACGGATATACCGAAAGCCGGCTGGCGGGGCGCGACCCATGACACCCGTCCAGAGCTTCCCTAGACTGCGCGCATGAAACCGCATGCTCATATCCGCCTGGACTTCTCCGGCACCTGCTCACTGGGTCCCGGGAAGATTGGCCTGCTGGAAGGCATCGAGCGCACCGGGTCCCTGTCGGCCGCCGCGCGGGCGCTGGGCATGAGCTACCGGCGGGCCTGGCTGCTGCTGCACAGCACGAACGAGGGATTCAGCGAGCCGGTGGTGGAACTGAGCGTGGGCGGCAAGGATGGCGGTGGAACCCGCCTCACTGAGTTCGGGCGCCGCCTGGTGGCTGACTATCGTCGCTTCGAGGATGCAGTGGAGGTGCTGGCCAGCAAGGCCTTCGCGGAGGTGCGCGTCAGCGGTTCAGCTGCCGAGGGTAATGCCAGTCCGCGCAAGGCAGTGAACCGTCCCGTGTCGCGCCGCTGAAGCCTCAGAACCAGAACGAGAAGAAGAACTGGATGATGTTCGCGTTCAGGTTGTAGAGCGGCTCCGTGCCGGGAGTGGCAGTGCCTGGCGGATACTCGCGCAGGTCACGGAATTCCTTGTAGTGCACCATCATGTAGTTGTAGTGCAGGTTGACCGTGCCGCGCTTCAGCCACGAGGCCCAGGTCACCGGAAATTCGTAGGACGCACCCGCGCCGATGGTCTGGGTGTTGAGCGCGGAGGTTTCCTTGTCGCGCGCCATGAAGTTCTGGTAATCGGCGCGCGGGAACAGGTCCATGAAGAAATCGGCGCTGTTCTGCGTGTAGAAACGGTAGGAGCCGGTGAATACCCAGCGGTCCCACAGCGGGTGGGTGTACTCGATTCCCGCTGTATGGCCAATGATGCCCCAGGTGTCGGTATAGAAGCGGTACTGGCCCTCGACGGCAGCACGCCAGGGCAGGTAGTACTTCAGGCGTGTCGAGCCCGCATTGCTGGTGCGCGTGCGCGGAAAGACTTCAGGTCCCAGTGAGTAGCTGCCCGATGCGTTCACGTAGCGCATGAACCGGTACGGGTTCTGCAGGTAGCCTTCCTCGGTCACCGTCTCGAAGTTCAGCGACAGCAGCAGATCGCGCGTGAGCACCTGCGTGAGGCCCAGCCGGTAGTTGCGCCGGTCCGCCGTATCGGCAAAGTCCGGATCGGTGGCATCGAAGATGCGGTCATGTCCCTGCGAGTAGCCCATGCTCAGCGTGGTCAGGTCGCCGAACATGTCCTGGCTCACCGATAGCGACCAGGTCCGGGCCTTGTAGTCGTTTTCCTTGCTGTCGACGAAGTTCGCCGACCAGGTGGTCTTGCCGCGCAGGTAGTCGGCCGACAGGCTGATCTGTTCGCGGCGTTCCTTGTACTCGCTGGCGCCCGACACCACCACGTCGATGGATGCGCTGGTGATGGCGTCCACGTAGTAGTTGGCGGTGGCGGAAACCGACTCGCCGAACTTCTTGCGCACCAGCACCGAGGGGCCCTGCACGGTGATGCCGCCGCCCTGGTAGCGGTGGTACATGGCATCGGCGCGATCCTCCGGCAGCACGCCGGCCTGCGCGGCAAGGGCGCACAGCGCCAGCGTCAGCGCGCCGACCCGGCACAGGGAGATTGTCGTCACCGCCAGTCCGTTACGAGCAGCCGCAACCGCCGCCCGCGCCGCCGGTGGCACCCTTGGCGCCTTCACGTACTTCGAAGACGTGATCCATGTATGCGGAGGAAACAGGATCCGGATCGATGGCCATGATGGGATCGGCCAGGTGCTCGCGTTCGTAGGGCTTCACCCAGGGCTCGATGGGCGCGCAGGCCGCCGCCAGCAGGGCGACGCAGGGAATCAGCAGCAGCTTGCGCATGGTCTTCATCTTTCGCGGTCTATTCGCGCACCAGCGCGCGGATCTGGTCCAGATACTCGTTCTCGTCGCCCGGTTTGTAGCCGCGATGCAGCCAGCGCAGGTTGCCCTTGCGATCGATGATCACGGTGGTGGGCATGCCGGCAACCGAATACAGCTTACTGACTTCGCTCCTGGTGTCGAACAGTATCGGAAAGGTGACAGGTGTGGCCTTCAGCCAGTTGGCGGCCAGCGATGAATCCGGCTCCACATTGACGCCGATCATCGCGAAGCCCATGGGTTTGTACTTGGCCTGCAGCTTTTCGAGGATGGGCATTTCCTGGCGGCAGGGGCCGCACCAGCTCGCCCAGAAGTTGATCATCACCACCTGACCCTTGTACTGCTCGAGGCTGATGGGCTTGCCGGCCATGCTGTCCAGCCTGAATGCCGGCGCGGGGCCGGCCGGCGCCACGGCCAGTGCCGGCGTGGCCAGCAGGGCAGCCAGCAGCAGCGAGCGAAGCGGCTTCGAATATTTGTTCATGTCTGCCTCCGAACCCTCAGAAGAACACAGTCGCGCCGAGATGCGCGGCGAAGTTGTTGGTGAGCTTGTCCTTGCCGAGCAGGTCCGACTGGAAGACGATGTCCTGCACATCGATGTGTATCGCCAGCCAGTCCGTCGGCAGAACGCGATATCCGGCGCCGAAATTCACCGAGAAACGCTGGTCTCCCGCGAATTTCGTGCTGCCGATGCCGCCCAACACGTACAGCGCACTGTTCATGGCGAGATCGCGACCGATATACACCTCGCCTGGGAGAATGTTGTAGCCCAGCGAGAGGTTGTAATACGTGAAACGCCTCTCATCGTCGGTAAGCAGCTCCACGTCGCCGCTCAGGGTCTCGTAGCTGGTCTTGCCGGCCTTGGACTTGCCGACGACAGCCTCGAAGAAGATGTCTTCTGTCACATGGAAGTCCGCGCGGACGCCATAAACCGGGTTGGTGCCGAAGTCCTCGATGGACAGCGCGCCATAGAAGGCGCCGAGCTCGATGTTCTCGGCATCGATGCGGTTCACCTTCACCTTGCGGCGTTCCACCTCCGGCTCGATCACCCTCGGCGGGGCTGCGCCGGCGGCATCGGGCGTTGCCGCACCGGGCTCCTCTGCGGCCGCGGCTGCAGCTTCGGCCTTGGCGGAGCCTCCGTGCAGCCAGGCGCAGCCCGGCAACAGCGCCATGAGCGCCGTCAGAAGAAGAACGCGAGGCCCAGTTTCCATTCGTTGATCTCCTCGTTCTCGTTGCGGCTGGTGAAAACCATGTGGTAACGGTATTCGCCGCGCACGAAGAAACGTCTGCTGAGGTAGTAGCGCAGGCCCGCGCCTGCATAAGCGGTCTGGTCCTGGCGGTCTTCAGGCAGCACCAGGGTGGACTTGGGCTTGATCCAGATCATGCCCGTGCCCAGCGTCAGGAAGGGCGACAGCCGCCAGTCCGGGCGCATCACGTGGATCAGGCCCAGCTCGGCGGTATAGCCATTGGAAGCATTGCCGAGGAACTGCGAGCCGGTGAGTTCCACGGCCATCTGTTCGTTGAAGGTCCGGGACAGGTAGAGGGAGACCAGCGTGGCGCCGCCATAGTCGCCGGCCTCCACTCCCAGCTCCCAGCGATGGCGCGTGAAGCCCTCGCGATTGCCCAGGTCGAAAACGAAGGGCGTGCCATCGGCCAGCTGTGTCTTCAGCATTTCAGTCTGGTGCGCCCAGCCCGAGACGCCGCGGTCCGTGCGCACGCGGAACCATTCGGTGCGCCGGTACAGCACATCGATGGACTCCCCGCGCGGCACCACCTGTGTCACGGCATAGCCCCGCCCCGGGCCCTCGTGCAGCTCCAGGTAGGGCTCGGCGATGAACAGCTGCTGCAGCTTGTCCGCATCCGCCGCGAACGCCATGCGACCCCAGCACAGGGCCAGGGTCAGCAGGGCAACTATCGCGGCGCTAGTTGAGCGGAACAGCGGGATCGAACGGGTTGTTGAAATACTGCGCACCAATATCGACCCACTCGGAGATCAGCCTTAATTCTGCCGGTGTCAGGTAGCCGGCATGTGTGCCGCCGGCCGCAAAGCGGCCGAAGAAACGTGTCGATCCGCGCGCAGATCCTGCCGACAGCGAGGGTTGGACCTGCGGCGTCGTCTGTACTGTCACCGGCAAACCGGTGTCGGGATCGATTGTAGTCGTAGTAACAACCTTCGGCACCACTGCGCCACCGACCAGGTCCAGCTCATCGCTGGCAAACAGCAGTTCGCGGTACGCCGCCTTGTGCAGGGCCTGCTGGTTCGAATCGCCATCCGAGAGATCAAGCTGGCCGGCAGGTATGCGGGGGACGTTGTTGGCGGTGTCCAAAGGTGTGTGGCAGGCGGTACAGGTGTTGTCGCTGACCACTGTGGTGTTATCGGCGGCCAGTGTGATGCGCGGCACGTACCACAGCGGATGAATATGCTGCACGTAGTTGATGATGATGCGGCAGGTGCTGCTCCAGGTGGACTGGCAGCCGGCCGGGGTGGGGGCGAGAGTCGTCAGGCCGCCTGCACCGCCATAGGTGTAGCTGAATGCCGTATCCGGCGCGCGCACCGTCGGGTCGGTCCAGTCGTCGACATAGGCGAGATTCACGCTGGCCAGCTGCGAGCAGGCGCTGCCGGGAATGCAGGTGGTACGCGCCTTCGCCTCGGCCATGGTCTCGCCGGTGTTGGGTGAAAACGCAGCGACTGCGCCGGGGAAACGCGGCCCGCTGGCGCCGGTCCACGCGGAAGCCGTCAAGCCATCGCGGCCATGCGAGAGATCCTGCGCATTGCCCGTGGCGGCCTGGTGGCAGCCATTGCAGCGCCGTGTTTCGCCGGGCCGCAGCTGCAGCCAGTTGCGATGCTGGGCGAACTGCGGGAGTCGCCTTCCGTCCTTGTCGAGGATGGAGATGACGAAGGCCACATTGGCCGGTATGCGCACCGAGACCGAGCCATCCGGCTCGATGGGCACATAGCCCAGGATCTCGCGCATGAAATTCACCCTGCCGAAGGCGGTGTTGTCGATATCCGGGAAGCCCAGGTCATCATCGCCCAGGGAGACGGCCTTCTCGATGCGCAGGAAACGCGCGGGCCGCTGGTCGGCGGTGCGCAGGGCGGGATTCGCCAGCGTGGCAATGGCGGGATTGTCGGTGCCAGTGCCGGTGCTGCGCGCCGTGCCGTCGAAGTCGTAGACGCTGCGGATATCCAGTATGCCAACGGCCTGTGTCTGCAGGTCGGGATCGAAGTCGATTCCCGGCGTCTTGTCGAGGATCACCGCCGGCAATACGCGCGGCTGCGCGGCCACCAGATCCGTGATCATGATGCCTTCGACCGGCTGGAACAGCGGCTTGAAGGTATTGTCGGCCGGATTGAATATGAAGGCGCTGTACAGCGGCGGTGCCGTCTGCGCGTTCGGATCGGCCAGCGCCTGCGCGGTGCAGGGAACGATGCGGTTTGGCGTCACCGTGGTGTCCAGCAGCCGGCACTGGGACCAGCTCACCAGGATGCGGTTGGTTCCATCCCACAGGGGATAGGCCGAACGGAAGCGGCCGCCCGGCGATGGCCCCGGCACCGTCGATACTTCATTGGGCGTGGCACGCACCTGCGCAGGTCCCGTGGCGCCGGCGAAAGTCGCCACGGCCTGCGTGTTCTCCACGTACATCGTCGTGTCGATCATCGTGAGATCGCCGCCGAGATCGGTATCGGTGAAGGGCCTCACCAGTGCCAGTACGCGGCCGTTCTGCATCTCGCGCGGACGTGTGAACTGGATGGTGGAAGGATTGCCGTCCGCCCCGGGCGTGCCGGTCTGGTGGCTGCGCGCGCCATACAGCAGTTGCAGGTTCGTGCCGTCCGGATTGGTCGTGTACAGATGAATGCCGCGGCTGGTTGCGCCATCCCAGCGACTGAACAGCACGCGGCCGTCGGCCATCACCGAAGGGGAGAGGTCGTGGCTCTGGTTGAAGGAGATCTGGTGGATGTCGGTGCCGTCGGCCTTCATCACGTGCAGCACGAATGCGCTCTCGCTGCGATCGTCGGTCTGCGCCTCGAAGCCCGGCTTGCCCTCGTCGCGCAGGATGGCCTGGGACTGGCGCTGGCGGGTGGAGGTGAAGATGATCCGGCCATCGGGAAGGTATTGCGGCCCGATGTCCTGGCCTTCGTTGGCGATGGTGTCCGAGGCGATGACGCGATGCAGGGCATCGGTGGGAATGTCGTATTCCCAGATCGCCCAGCTCGGCGGATCCTTCTCGTCCTGGTCGTCGTCGAGCGGACCGCGCATGGCGAACACGATCTTCTTGCCATCGGGCGAAACGTCCACGTCCTTGATGTCGTACGGGTCGGAGCCAGTCACGCGGTCGGTGATGTTGCGCTCCACCGAGGAGGGGGAGGCGCGGTCGCGGAAGAACAGGTCGGCATCGGGCAGGGTGTCGCGTACGGCGCGCACGTCATCCTGCTTGAGCTCGCCAGCGTCCATCGGGATGGTGCGCTTGACATAGGCGACGGGAAAGTCGACGGAGCCCGGATCGGCGGCCTGGCCGCTGCCGAGGCTCACGCTGCCGCCGCCACTGCAGGCAGCGAGCGTCGCCGCTATCCCGAAGATGCCCAGCAGGCGTCCCCGGCCTGAGAATTCTTTCACGCTTTGTTTCCCTGTGGCCGCGCTGCGGACCCGTATCAGCTTAAGTAGTCTGCGCAGCGACCTCGTCGCTGTGACGCAGCTCCCACATTGCACGGCAAATCATATCTTTGCGACGCAAAACCGGATGTTGTCGGCTGACGGCGACGTCTGCCGAATGAGACATTTCCGGGGACTATGCAGGGCCCGTAGATTCGCTGCACACGGAAAAGGCCGCGGCAGCACCGCGACACGAAGGACAGGTCTCATGAAACGAACTCTCTGGCACAACGGTCGGGTCGCGGCTGCGGTCGCGCTGGCGGTATGCGTTGCAGGCAGCGCCTTCGCTGGCCCGCTGCAGCGCGCACAGGCAAAGCGCATACATGATCGCATTGCGGGTGTGCCGCCCAGCGAGCAGGTCCTCGACCAGATGGAGGCCCTGATCAACAGCAATGACGCAGTGGGAGCCGCGCGCGTCGCGATGCAGGCGCGCACGTTCTACACAACCACGCTGAAGAACTGGATCACCCCCTGGACCAACCGTGACCAGACGGTATTCGCGCCGCTGAATGACTACACCGCCACCGTGATCGGCATGGTGCGCGACGACGTGGATTTCCGGCAGGTGCTTTCCGGTGACCTGCTGTACGTCGGTGGCTCCGGCCTGCCGGCCTATTCGCCGGCCAACAACGAGCTGTACCAGCAGATGGAAGACCAGGACGTGGACCTGTCGAAACCCGATGTGCTGGTCGCCTCCACGCAATCCGCACATACCGGCATTCCGGCGACTGCCACCGCCGGCGTGATCACCACGCGCGGCGCGGCGCAGGCCTTCTTCGTCGCCGGCACCAACCGCGCGATGTTCCGCTTCACGATGCTCAACCACATGTGCAAGGACATGGAGCAGGTGCATGACGTGAACCTGCCGCCGGACCGCATCCGCCAGGACGTGAGCCGCTCCCCGGGCGGTGACAGCCGTCTGTTCCTGAACAACTGCATCGGTTGCCACAGCGGCATGGATCCCCTCGCACAGGCGTTTGCCTACTACAACTACGACGAGACCTCCGGCCGCATCGAATACACCGAAGGCCAGGTGCAGCCGAAGTACCTCATCAACATGGACAACTTCAAACCCGGCTACATCACCAAGGGCGATGGCTGGAACAACTACTGGCGCCAGGGCGCCAACACCGTGCTGGGCTGGAATGGCTCGCTGCCGGGCAGTGGCAACGGCGCCAAGTCCATGGGCACCGAACTGGCGAACAGCGCGCAGTTCGCGCGTTGCCAGGTGGAAAAGGTATTCAAGGCCGTATGCCTGCATCCGCCCGTCGACGGCGCGGATCGCACCAAGGTGAACGACATCATCGGCGTGTTCCGGAACGGCGGCTACAAGCTGAAAGATGTGTTCGCCGAAACCGCCGCGTACTGCAAAGGCAATTAAGGGAGACGCCAAGTGAATACTCTGCGCCATATCCTGATTGCCTCCGCGCTGGTCGCCCTGGCTGCCTGCAGCAGCGGCGCCTCGACCACCGTGAATCCCAATACTTCCGCGCCCTCGGTGGCCGACTACACTGGTCCGTCGCCCGCGACGGCGGATGTGCAGTCCTTCCGCATCAACCTGTGGGAGAACATCAAGGCCAACAACCGCTGCGGTGGCTGCCACAATGCCTCCGGACAGTCGCCGCGCTTCGCGCGCAACGATGACGTGAACCTGGCCTACGCCGATGCCAATGGCGTGGTGAACCTGACCCAGCCCGATCAGTCGAAGATGGTGCTGAAGGTGGCGGGCGGCCACAACTGCTGGCTGTCCAGTGCACAGGCCTGCGGCGACATCCTCACCACCTGGATCCGCAACTGGGCGGGTTCCGTGGCGGGTGGCGGCACGAAGATCCAGCTGCTGGCTCCCAACGACGTGCCAGTGGCCGGCAAAGTGAAGACCTTCCCTGCGGCGGTGAGCGACCCGGGCAGCAACTTCCAGAGCACCATCTGGGCGCTGGTCACCGACCCGATGCGCGGCAACTGCGTGCGTTGCCACGCGCCGAATGCGGCAACCCCGCAGTCGCCGTTCTTCGCCAGTGCGGATCCCGCCGAGGCGTATGCAGCCGCCCAGGCCAAGATCAACCTGGACGATCCCACCAAGTCGCGCCTGTACGTGCGGCTGAAGGAAGAGAACCACAACTGCTGGGCACCGAGCTGCGACGCTTCGGCTGCGGCCATGCTGGCGCAGATCAATGCATTCGTGGACAACGTTCCGGCCGTCGAGGTGGACCAGAACCTGGTGCTGAGCAAGGCGCTGACCCTGTACGGCGGCACGGTGGCCGCCGGCGGCAACCGCTTCGAGACCAACACCATCGCCAAGTACGAGTTCAAGACCGGCTCGGGCAGCACCATCTTCGATACCAGCGGTGTAGAGCCGGCGCTGAACCTCAACATGTCCGGCGCCATCGAGTGGATGGGCGGCTGGGGCATCAACGTCAAGACGGGCGGCAAGGCCCAGGGCACGACCACCGGCAGCAAGAAGCTCGCCGACCGCATCAAGGCCACGGGTGAGTACAGCATCGAGGTGTGGGCTGCACCGGCCAACGTGGCACAGGAAGATGCCTATATCGTCAGCTATTCCGGCGGCGTGATGTCGCGTAATGCCACGCTGGCGCAGCGTGCCTACCAGTACGAGGCGCTGGGACGCGCCAGCTCCACCGGCGCCAATGGCGCACCGGCGCTGCTGACCAGGGACACCGACCGCGACGCGCAGGCTTCGCTGCAGCACGTGGTGCTCACCTACGACCCGGTCAATGGCCGGCGCCTGTATGTGAACGGCAACTTCACCGGCGACGCCGATCCGCGCAGCGGCGGCTCGCTGTCCGACTGGGATGACACCTTTGCGCTGGTGCTCGGCAACGAGACCTCCAACAACCGCCAGTGGCAGGGCGTGATCCGCTTCGTCGCCATCCACAACCGGGCTTTGACGCTGGAGCAGATACAGCAGAACTTCGCCGCCAGCGTCGGTGAGCGCTACTTCCTGCTGTTCAGTGTGGCGGCGCTCACCGGTGTGCCCCAGAGCTACATCATGTTCGAGGTCAGCCAGTACGACAGCTACAGCTACCTGTTCACCAAGCCGACCTTCATCAGCCTGGACGCCAATGCTAGGCCAGGGTCCATTGCCATCGAGGGGATCCGCATCGGCGTGAACGGCGCCGAAGCTCACACGGGTCAGGCCTATGCCAAGGTCAGCACCACGGTTACGGATGCCAACTATTCGGCGAGCTCGGGCCAGCTGTTGTCCGAAGTGGGCACCATCATCGGCCTGCAGAAAGGGCCGGTCTCCGACCAGTTCTTCCTGACCTTCGACAAGATCGGGGACAAGACCTATGCCCGTACGCCGGTCACCGGCGTCACGCAGCAGCCCAGCGATCTTCCGCCGCAGTCGGATATCGGTGTCCGTACCTTCGAGCAGCTCAACCAGAGCATGGCGAAGATCACGGGCGTGCCGACGACCAACGCGGGAGTGCGTTCCACCTACCTGCAGGTGCAGCAGCAGCTGCCGCCGGTGCCCAGCATCGAGGCCTTCCTGGCTTCGCACCAGACGGGCATTGCGCAGCTGGCCATCAAGTACTGCTCGGTGATGGTGGAGGACGACGCCAAGCGCGGCGTGTTCTTCCCTGGCCTCAACCTGGGTGCTTCGGCTGCTTCGCAGAAGACCCTGCTGGTGGATTCACTGCTGGAAAAAGTGTTCCTGCAGAAGGGCGGCGTGGATCTGGCTTCGCAGCCGGTCGATGCCGACGTGCGCACGGAACTTGGCACGCTGATCGACAAGCTTGCCGTCGGCGGATCCAACACCAAGACCATCGCGAAGGCGACCTGCGCGGCGGCAATCGGCAGCGGCGCGCTGTCCATCCTCTGACGCACAGCCCACGAAGAATCAGGAAAAGGACACGACCATGCGTTACATCCGCAAGATCCCCAAGGGCCGCGGCCTCAATGATCCCATCCTGCATGCCGACCATGCAAAGCCGGTGACGCGGCGCGACTTCCTCTCGGCCGGCATGATCAGCGGCTCGGCCACGGTCATCGTGCCAGGCGTCGTCAGTGCGCTCATGGCGCGCAGCGCCCGGGCCGACGTGAAGACCGATCTGAACTGGCTGGGCCTGGGAAACTGTGGCCTGGCCGGCGGAGCGGGCAAGATCCCGTTCATCTGTTTCGATCTTTCCGGCGGCGCCAATATCGCCGGCAGCAACGTGCTGATCGGCAAGCAGGGCGGCCAGATGGATTTCCTGACCACTGCCGGCTATTCGAAGCTGGGGCTGCCCGGCAACATGACGCCGAACCTGGTCAACCAGGTCGACTCCAGCTATGGCCTGGCGTTCCACATCGACAGCGCCTTCGTGCGCGGCATGAACCTGCGCACGGCCGCAACGACCCGCGCCAATGCCAACGGCACCGTCGTTGCCGCCCGCTCCGAGAACGATACCGGCAACAACCCGCACAACCCCATGTACGGCATTGCCAGGACCGGCGCGCGCGGTGAACTGCTGACGCTGATCGGTTCGCAGAGCTCGGACTCGGGTGGCAACTCGATGGCGCCGATTGCCATGGTCAATCCGCAGATCCGTCCCACGAAGGTGGATCGGGCCAGCGACGTGACCGGCCTGGTGGATACGGGAGAGCTGGGCACGCTGCTGCCCAGCGCTGCCGATGCGGTTTCGGTCATGGAATCCATGGCCGTGCTGACCCATCGCAAGCACGCGCGCGTCGCCACGCAGCTGTCGAACGATGCCTCGCTGAAGGAATTCAACAAATGTGGCTACGTGAAGTCCGCCTACCTGGCCGAGCGCTTCAACAATCCCGCCTCGCTGAATCCCGGCATTGATCCGAAAATAGTGGGGCCCGCGGGCATCTTCACCCAGGCCGAGTACGACAACGACGGCGAGTTCCGCAAGACTGCCGCCGTGATGAAGATGGTCATCGATGGCAATGCCGGCGCGGGCACCATCCAGATGGGCGGCTTCGACTACCACACCGGTGACCGGTCCACGGGCGAGATGCGCGACTTCCGCGCCGGCCAGTGCATCGGCGCCTGCCTGGAGTACGCCGCCCGGGTCGGCCGTCCGGTGATGCTGTATGTGTTCAGCGACGGTTCGCTGTCCTCCAACGGCATGATCGACAATTCGGCGGGCGGCCGTGGCAAGGGCGTGTGGACCGGTGACAACCAGGCCACTGCAGCGGCGTTTTTCATGGTGTTCAACCCGAACGGGCGGGCGCAGCTGACTGGAGCGACCATGAACCAGATCGGCGCCTACAGCGGCGATGGTTCGGTGGTCACGTCTTCGCATCCTGGCGCCAACGCGGTGAACCTGCTGGTGGAACTGGTCATCCTGAATTACATGGCATTGCATGGACAACAGGGCGACTTCACGAACCTGTTTCCGACGCAGGGACTGGGCGGAAATCAGCAGCGTGACGCATTGACGGCTTTTGGGCAGATCGTGTGACTTGAGTCGTTGCCCCGCAGCGGTCACACGCTATTCTGTTTGTATCTGTTAAATGGCGCGTGGTGCTTGCTGCTGTGCAGAATCGACGCAATTCCCTGTTTCTGCTGGCAGCCTTGCTGCTGGGCGCGATGGTCGCGAGTGCGGCTGATCCAGCCTACCGGCTGCTTGGCACGCGTGCGCCGGACTTCGCGCTGCGCGCCACATCCGGCACCAACTTCCGCCTGTCCGAATACCGTGGCGATGTCGTCGCCGTCACATTCTGGGGCAGCCGCTGTGGCACATGCGGGCAGCAGCTGGCGGCGCTCAGCCACATGGTGGACACCTATCAGTCCGCGGGCCTCACGGCGCTGGCGGTGAACGTGGACGATGACCAGGTGGCGGCCACGGGCTTTGCCATGTCGCATCCGGTGAGCTTCCCGGTGCTGCTCGATCCTGCCAAGAGCGTGGCGCGCCAGTACCGCATCGACAACCTGCCCATGCTGCTGCTGATCGACCGCAGTGGCGCAATCCGTTACGCGCATCGCAACTTCCGCAGTGGCAGCGATGCACAGTACCTGGAACAGATCCGCGTACTCCTCGACGAATAGCTTCGGGATCCAACAAGACATGAATCGCCTGAACACAGCATGCAACTCCTGGCTCGCGGCCCTGGCGCTGGGCTTCTGCGCGGCCGCCGCTGCCACTGCCGGCGAGGCTCCGCCGCCCGCGGCCGCAGCGGAGCCGGCGACCGAGGCCGCAGCTCCGCTGGCAGCACCGGACACGCGCGCGCTGGACGAGGAAGTGCAATCCATCAAGAAGGAAGTCGTCGACCTGAATCGCGACCTGTTCGTGCTGGAAGAGGAACTGCTGTTCCCCGCCAACACGCAGGTGGCGGTATTCCTGTCGATGGATGTGGGCGAGTTCTTCGCGCTGGACACCGTGGAACTGCGCATGGACGACAAGCAGGTGGCCAAGTACCTGTACACGCCACGCGAGGCCGAAGCGTTGCTGAAAGGCGGCGTGCAGCGCCTGTACCTGGGCAATCTGCGCGTGGGTGGACACGAACTGGTGGCGCTGTTCACCGGCAAGGGGCCGAACGGCCAGGACTACTCCCGCGGCGCGACGCTGAAATTCGAGAAGTCGGTGGGCGCCAAGTACCTGGAACTGAAAATCGCGGACCAGCAGCGCAAGCGCCAGCCCGAGTTCGAGATCCGGGACTGGGAATAGGGTCCTCCCGGACTCAAGCATGAGGCGATCTGCCATTTTCGCGGCCCTGGTGATCACCACCCTGGGTTTGCCGCAGGCGCATGCCGCGAAGGCTTCGGCGCAGCCGGAACACATCCCGGCCACGCGGGTGCAGGATCTGCATTTCGGCGATGTGCTGTTCCAGACTTTTCTCGGTGAGGATTTCGAAGCGCTGACACGGCTCGAGGCCTACACGCACTGGGGACTGATGCCGCACCACCGCGGTGAGGCCGATCTGCTTGCCGGCGGTCTCTATCTGCAGCTGGGCATGCACAATGAGGCCGGCCAGCGCTTCGAGACCCTGCTCGGGCCACAGGTGCCGTCTGGCGTGAAGGGAAGGGCCTGGTTCTACCTGGCACAGGTCTGGTACGCCCGCGGCTACTTCGACCGCGCGGTGGAATCCCTGCACCGTATCGAGGGCAGCCTGCCGCCGCTGATGCAGGCGGAACGCGTGCACCTGGAGTCCAATGCGCTGCTGAGCCTGGGGCGCTATGACGAAGCCATCGCGCAGCTGTCGGCCTGGCACAGCAACAGCTCATGGAGCCACTTCGCGAAATTCAACCTGGGCGTGGCATTGCTGCGCACCAACCGCCTGGCCGAGGGCGCGAAATTCCTGGATGAGGTAGGCAGCCTCAAGAGCAGCAGCGAGGAGCTGCTTTCATTGCGGGACAAAGCCAATCTGGCGCTGGGCTTCGCCTACCTGCAGTCCGGCGATGCCGCTACGGCAGTGCCATTCCTCGAGCGCGTAAGGCTGGACGGGCCGCAGTCCGGCCGCGCACTGCTGGCGCTGGGCTGGGCCGACGCCGCGCAACAGAAATTCGATGACGCGCTCACGCCCTGGCTGGCGCTGCGCGAGCGCAACCTGCTCGATTCCGCGGTGCAGGAGTCATTCCTCGCCGTGCCCTATGCCTTCGCAAAGCTGGGCGCGAATGGCCAGGCGGCCGAATACTACGAACAGGCGCTGCAATCCTTCGATGGCGAAAAGACGCACATCGATGAATCGATCGGGCGCATCCGCGAGGGCGGCCTGCTGCGCAATCTGCTGGGAGATGTCGAAGGCTCGGTGCCGCAGCGCGGCTGGTACTGGCAGCTGCGCGATCTGCCGGACGCGCCCGAGTCGCGCTACCTGTTCTCGGTTTTCGCCGGCAACGATTTCCAGGAGGGCCTGAAGAACTTCCGCGACCTGGGCTACCTCGGTTCCACGCTGGCGCGCTGGGACGAAAACATGGTCGTGTACGGCGACATGATCGAGGCGCGGGAGAAGGCCTATGCCGAGCGCATGCCGCGCACGGACGCGTTGCTGGCCAGCGGCAGCCTGGATCAGCTGACGGCGCGCCGCGAGACGCTCGAAGGCCGCGTCAACGACATCGTCAACATGGAAGACGTGGCTGCGCTGGGTACGCCGGAGCAGCGTGCGCAATGGCAGCGCATCGAGAATATCGAAGGTGCACTCGCCGCGGCGCCAGCTGATGAACAGGCCGCGGCCCGTGACAAGCTGCGCCTGATCAAGGGCGTGCTGTACTGGGACCTGAAGCAGAGCTTCCGTGATCGCCTGTACCAGCAGCGCCGCGATCTGCGGGAACTGGACAAGGCGCTGGCCGAGACCAACATGCACTGGCTGCGGGTGCAGCAGGCCCGGGAATCTGCGCCCAGCACCACCGGGGATTTCGCCGCGCGCATCAGCGCACTGCAGGCGCGGCTGGTGGAGTTGCGCGGCAAGCTGGCTGGCGCGGAAACCGCGCAGGGCAAGCTGCTGGCGGACATCGCAGTGCACGAACTGGAATCGCAGAAGCAGCGACTGGGTGAATACGAGCAGCAGGCACGATTCGCACTGGCGTCGATCTACGATCGCGCTGCCGAGGCTCCGCCCGCTCCGGTGGCGCCGCCACCCGCGCAGGTGCAGCCGTGAAGGCCATGCACGCCGCCGTGGCGCTGGCACTGGCCATGGGGCTGTCCCTGGTTGCAGCTGGCGCGGAAAAGAGCAAGCAACCGCAGACACTGAAGGACCTGCAGAAGCGCCAGGTGGAAATCCGCAAGGACCTGCCGTCGGACACCAATGCCGGCAAGGCGATGGAAAGCTATCGCAACTTCCTCAACCTGCAGAACACCGATCCGGCGCTGCGTGCCGAAGCGCTGCGGCGCCTGGGCGATCTTTCTCTCGAGAGCGGCGAGCTGGAGCGCATGACCACCGAGGCGACGCAGGTCGATGCAGGTGGTGCCGAGGCCATCAAGCTGTATTCACAGCTGCTCGCGGTCCATCCGGACCACACGCGCAATGACCAGGTGCTTTACCAGCTCGCGCGGGCCTACGAGACCACCGGCCAGCCCGAGAAGGCGCTGGCCACGCTGGACCAGATCGTGCAGCGCTATCCGCAGTCGCGCCAGATCGCCGAGGTGCAGTTCCGCCGCGGCGAACTGCTGTTCTCCGCCATGAGATTCCGCGAGGCCGAGCAGGCCTATGCCGAAGTCACGCGCCACGGTGCGGGCGAGTTCTACCAGCAGGCGCTGTACAAGCAGGGCTGGGCGCTGTTCAAGCAGAACCTCAACGACGAGAGCCTGCCAGTGTTTGCCCGGCTGCTGGACGTGAAGCTGCTGGATCCACAGTCGCCGCGCGGCTTCCGGCCGCTGGATACCTTGCCGCGCGCCGACCGTGAGATCGTCGATGATTCATTGCGCGCCATGAGCGTGATGCTCTCCTACGAAGACGGCATCGGACCGCTGAACCACTTTGTGGACGGCATCGGGTCGCCGCCTTATTCCCCGTTGCTGTACGCAAGACTGGGCGACTTGTACGTGGAGAAGCAGCGCTACCAGGATGCGGCTACCACCTACCGCGCCTTCGTCGCCCGCGAGCCCAACAACGAGTACTCGCCCACGCTCACCACCCAGGCCATCGAGGCCTACCGCAAGGGAGGCTTCGCGCAGCTGGTGCTCGAGGGCAAGCGCGAATACGTCGAGAACTACAACCTCGGCACCACGTTCTGGCAGGGCCGTGACCGCGCCAGCTATCCGCAGATTGTCGGCGAGCTGAAGACCCATCTGACGGACCTGGCCGCTTATCACCATGCCCAGGCGCAGAAGTTCAAGCGCGCCGACGACTATTCCCAGGCAGCGCGCTGGTACCGGTTGCAGCTGGCGTCCTTCCCGCAGGATCCTGAATCGGCGCAGATCAACTTCCGCCTGGCCGATGTCCTGTTCGAAGGCGGCAGGTTCGCCGAGTCCGTGGATGAATACGAGCGTTCCGCCTATGCCTATCCGGCAGGGCCGGATTCGGCCCGGGCCGCCTATGCCGCGCTCAATGCCTACCAGAAGCAGGAAGCGCTGCTGCCGGCGGCCGAGAAGCCGGCGTGGAAGGCGCGTGCCACCGAATCAGGCGTGAAGTTCGCGCAGTCCTTCCCGCTGCATCCGGACAGCAATGGCGTGCTCACGCGCGCGACGGAAGACCTGTACCAGGCAAAGAACCTGCCGCGTGCCATCGAGGTGTCCGACATCCTGCTGACCCGCATTCCGCCTGCGGCGCCGGCGCAGCAGCGCATTGCCTACAGCGTGGCGGGCCAGGCGCATTTCGACCAGGGTGAGTTTGCGGCTGCGGAAAAGAGCTGGATGGGCGCGCGGGGCCTGGCCATCACCGACCCGCTGCAGCTGCGCACCCTGAACGAACAGCTGTCGGTTGCGGTTTACCGGCAGGCAGAAGCCAGGCGTGCGGCCGGCGACAGTGCCGGAGCGGCCGACGATTTCCTGCGTGTGGCACGGGTAGCGCCCGGGTCCACGGCGGTGGAGGTGGCGCAGTACGACGCTGCCGCCGAACTGATAAAGATGAAGGACTGGCCGCGCGCCATCGGTGTGCTGGAAGCCTTCCGCAACGACTATCCGAAAAGCCGGCAGCAGTCCGACGTGACGGCAAAGCTGGCGGTGGCCTACATGGAGGCGGGCCGCTCAACGGCGGCGGCCGCGGAGTTCGAGCACATCGCTGCCGCCAAGGATCAGCCGGCCGCGGTGCGGCTGGAAGCGCTGGGAATCGCCGCGGACCAGTACGACAAGTCAGGCAATGCGGCCAAGACCGTGGCGCTGCTCGAACAGACCGTTGCCCAGTTCCCGGAACCCGTGGCCGAGCGCATCGAAACCCGCCAGCGCCTGGCAGACATCGCTGCGAAGGCTGGCGATACCGAGCGCGTTGCCTACTGGCAGAAGGAGATCGTGAAGGCCGATGCCACCGCCGGCGCCGCGCGCACCGACCGCACGCGCTACCTGGCAGCGAAGTCGAGCCTGGCACTGGCAGCACCGGCACGCGACGCCTACCGCGGCCTGAAGCTCACTGCGCCGCTGACCAAGACACTGGCAGCCAAGCGTCGCGCACTGGATGCGGCGCTGGGCGGCTACAAGAGCGCAGCGGCGTACAACGTGGCAGAGGTAGTCACGCTGGCCAATTTCGAGATCGCCGAGCTGTATCGCCAGCTTGGCTCGGACCTGATGGCGTCGGCCCGCCCCAAGAATCTTTCCGCCGATGAACTCAAGCAGTACGACCTGCTGCTGGAAGAGCAGGCCACGCCATTTGAGGAGCAGGCCATCAAGCTGCACGAGGCGAATGCGCACCGGGTACACGATGGGCTCTATGACGAAGGGGTGAAGGCCAGCTTTGTCGCGCTGGCGAAGCTGATGCCGGCCCGCTATGGCAAGACCGAAATGCCGCCGGTGTTCGTCGCTTCACTGGCGTTGCCATCGGCTGCGCCTGCGACGGCTGCCGCGCTGCCTGCTGCAGTCGACGGCGCTGCACCTGCACCTGCATCAGCACCCGCGCCGGCGCCGCGCGCCGCGCCACCGCCACGGCTGGAAGCCCAGCTGGCGCAGGCAGTCGCGCAGGCCAATGCCGGCGCGAATGGCGATGCAGAACTGGAATTCCGGCAGCTCATGGAAGCAGCGCCGCAGTTCGGTGGTGCGGCACTGGATCTTGGCATCCTGCTGCGCAGCCAGGGGCGGCTGGAAGACGCAGAGAAGGCGCTTGCCGAAGCCGTGCGGCGTGAGCCTGGCAGTGCCATGGCATTTACCACCGTCGGGCTGGTGCAGCGCGAACGTGGCGAATTTGCGGCAGCCGGCGAAAGTTATGCGCAGGCCCTGCAGCTCGATCCCGGCTACGCGGCTGCGCATCGCAACCTGGCTGTCTTGCAGGACATGTATATGGGTGATCCAGCCACGGCGCTGGATCACTTCGAACGCTATCAGGCGCTCACGGGCGAGGAGCGGCCGGTGACCAGCTGGATTGCCGATGTGAAGCAGCGGGCTGGAAAGGCGCGGGAATCTGTCGCCAGCCCCGATACACAGGCGGGTGTAGTGCCATGAAGAAAACACTGCTGGTTCTGCTGGCGTGGAGCTCGCTGGCCGCGGCAGGGGAGGCGCCGCCGCCGGCCAATGCCGCTGCGCGCAGCAACAGCGATCTGCAGCCTGCGGTAAACACTTCCGCGCCAGTGAAGAGTGCGCCCGCCGCCGCGCCAGCCGCAGTTGCACCGCAATCGGCAGGCGGCAAGCCGCGCAGCGGCGCCAAGGACCGCATCGAGCTGGACACCACGCAGATCACCGGTAACAGCGAGCTGCCGCGCGTGCTGTACGTGGTGCCCTGGAAGCACTCCGATCTGGGGGATCTCACCGGCAAGCCCGCCAACAGCCTGCTGGATGAGGTGCTGGCGCCGGTGGACCGTGACGTCTTTCGGCGACAGAACAGCTACTACGAAGCATTGAAACCAGACACCGCGCCGCGCAGCGCTGCCGCGGGTCTGGAGGGTGAGAAATAGGTCGCAGCAATTTGGCTGCTTTGGTTTCAAGGTGCAGGGAATATTGCCCCGCCTGAAGGGAGTGTCCGATGAATGTGTTTTCAGTGATCGCCCGTTTCTTCCAGAACGGCGGGCATTTCATGTATCCGATAGCGATCGTCGCCGTCATTGGCGTGGCGATTGCCGTCGAACGCTACATCTACCTGACGGCAACGCGCAGCCGGAATCGCGCTCTGTGGCAGCAAGTTGAGCCGCTGCTGGGGCAGGGCAACTTCCGCCAGGCGGCGCAGGTGGCCTCCCAGTCTGAGTCGGCGGTGGGGCAGATACTCACCTACGGCCTGGCTCGCGTCAGCAGCGCCAAGCGCCGCGATGACATCGAGAAGGCGATGGAAGAGAGCCTGATGGGCATCGTGCCCAAGCTCGAGAAGCGCACGCACTATCTGGCCACCTTCGCCAACCTGGCAACGCTGCTGGGCCTGCTGGGCACGGTGATGGGCCTGATCTCCGCCTTCGGAGCAGTGGCCACGGTGAACCCGGCCGAGAAGGCCAACCTGCTGTCGGCCAGTATCTCGGTGGCCATGAACTGCACGGCCTTCGGCCTGATGACTGCCGTGCCGCTGCTGATCATCCACGCCGTGATCCAGACCAAGACCACGGAACTGATCGACAGCCTGGAAATGGCCTCGGTGAAATTCCTGAATTCCATTGTCGAGCGCCGCGCTGAAGCTGCGCCAGCCGCGGGCTGAGACGGTACTGAGCCCGATACAAGGATCCTGAGCCGATGCGTCGAAATCATGCGATGCGCAAGCTGGAGCGGCGCCACCGCAAGCCCGCGGAACTGCTGCTCGTGCCCATGATCGACATCTTCACGGTGCTGGTCACCTTCCTGCTGATGACGGCCGTGTTCTCCCGCACGGTGATCCTCGAGATGAAGCTGCCCAACAGCAACACCAGCTTTGCCGAGCCTCCCCCGGGGCTGGAACTGGAAGTGATCGTGCGGCAGAACATGGTGCAGGTGGCGGACCGCAGGTCCGGGCCGCTGGCGAGCTTTCCGCGTGCGGATTCCGCGGGTCCCTACGACCTGGCCGGCCTGTCCAGCTACCTGCAGGCGGTGAAGGCCAGGTACCCGGACAAGACCGAGGCCGCGCTGCTGCTGGAGAAGGACATCCCCTACGACGCGCTGGTGCAGGTGATGGACACCATCCGCATCCTGGAGCAACGGCAGAACGGGCAGCTGGTGCAGGCCGAGCTGTTCCCGGATGTATCGATCGGCGATGCGCCGGCGGCGGATGCACCCGCAGCAGGTGGCAAGCCATGATGTCCAGTCGCGCGCGTCGCATGATGACGCACCATCTGCGCAACAAGGCGCAGTCGGAACTGAACCTGATCCCGATGATCGACATCCTGTCGGTGCTGGTGTCCTTCCTGCTGGTGTATTCCACCGAGGTGGAGGTGGTGCAGAACACCAAGGGCATCGAGATCCCGGAATCCATCGTCACCGCCAAGCCGCGCGAGACGGTGGTCGTGACCGTTACCAGGGACGAGGTGTTCGTGCAGGGCGAGCGGGTTGCCTCCGTTGCCGAGGTGCGCAGCAGCGAGTCGCTGATCATTGCGCCGCTGCGTGCCGCGCTGCTGCGGCCGCGCCTGATCGGCCAGCGCATGGCCGAGCGTGAACTGGCGGAGCGCGAAGTCACGGTGATGGCCGACAAATCCCTGCCCTACGAGATACTGAAAAAGGTGATGAGCACCTGCACCGATGCGGATTTCGGCAAGATTTCCTTTGCCACCACCGAAAGGGACAAGGCGCTTGATCCGGGCGTCTTCAAGGCGAGATAGCGGAGCTCACGTGGTACTCGCACCGTTCTACCGCAGCTTCGAGCTGCCCTGGGAAGGGGATCCGGATGCCAGCCGGCGCTTCAAGCGCCTGGTGCTCGCGGGCCTCATCCTGTTCCTGCTGGTTGGCAGCATCGTGCCGTTCCTGAGCCTGCCCGCGCCGAAGGAGACTGCAGCCCAGGCCGTGCCCGATCGCCTGGCGCGCCTGATGGTGGAGGAGAAGCCCAAGCCGCCGCCACCACCGCCGCCGCCGAAGCCGCTGGAACAGCCCAAGCCCGAGACCAAGCCGGTGCCGCAGCCCGTGGATCGCACGGAGCAGGCGCGCAAGAAAGCCGAGCAGTCGATGAACAAGCTCAAGGACGAACTGGAGGATCTGCGCCGCGATCTGGCGCAGACGCCGCTGGAGCAGACGCGCAATCTCACCGGCGCCGTGGGAGCCGAGAGCAAGGCTGAGCGTTCGCTGATCTCATCCAAGGCCGGCACCGGCAGTACCGGCGTGCAATCCGCCAACAGCAGCCGCGGCTTCGGTTCCGGCGCCGGCTCGCTGACCGGTCATACCACCACCTCGGTGAATTCCAGCGTGGCAACACTTGGCGCCGACAACAAGGCCTCGCGCAGCGGCGCCAGCAGCAAGGCCGCGCGCGGCGAGGAAGAGATTGCGCAGGAATTCGACCGCAACAAGGGCGCGATCTATGCGCTGTACAACCGTGCGCTGCGCGAGCACCCGGAACTGCAGGGCAAGATGGTGCTGGAATTCACCATTGCGCCGACTGGCGAAGTGACCGCCTGCCGCGTGGTATCCAGCGAACTGACGGATGCGGAACTGGAACGCAAGATCATCGCGCGCGTGAAGCTGATCCGCTTCCCGGCGAAGGACGTGGAGTCCATCGTCGTCACCAAGACAATCGAGTTTTTCCCCCGCTGACATCGGGGCCTGGATGGCGCGGGGATTGCGCTATCCTTGCCCTCGATGGTGCACGATTCACTGACAACGGTTCTCGCCCTGCTGCTGGCCTCGGTGCTGGTGGTGACAGCCGCGCGCCGCGTGGGGCTCTCTCCGGTCCTCGGCTATCTGTGCGTGGGGCTGCTGGTCGGACCGTATGCGCTGGGCGTGATGAGCGATACGGCGCAGACCCGGCTGCTGGCGGAAATCGGCGTGGTTTTCCTGCTGTTTACGCTGGGCCTGGAATTTTCCTGGGCGCGCATGGTGGCCATGCGGCGCGAGGTGTTCGGGCTCGGAGCGCTGCAGGTAACGCTCACCATGACGGTGTTCACGCTCATCGGGCGGTTCATGGGCATGTCCTGGCTCGTGGCCATCACCGTGGGCGGTGCGCTCGCCATGTCTTCCACCGCCATCGTCATCCGCCAGCTCACCGAGCAGGCGGAGCTGAACCGCACGCATGGCCGCCTGTCCTTCGCCATCCTGCTGTTCCAGGATCTGGCCTTCGTGCCGCTGCTGGCGCTGGCCACCGCAATTGCCGAAGGTTCCACGGCCAACGGCTTCAGCATGGCCGGCATCCTGCGGGCGCTGGGTTCGGGTCTGGCGGCGCTGCTGGTGATGCTGCTGGCCGGACGCTGGCTGCTGCGTCCGCTGTTCGTCGAAATCGCGCGCAGCCGGCTGAAGGAGCTGTTCACGCTGGCAGTGCTGCTGGTGGTGCTCGGTTCGGCGTGGATCACCGAGCACGCGGGCCTGTCGCTGGCGCTGGGCGGGTTTCTCGCGGGCATGATGCTGGCCGAGACCGAATATCGGCACCAGGTGGAGGCCGTCATTCGGCCATTCCGCGAGTTGCTGCTCGGGCTGTTCTTCATCTCCGTTGGCATGCTGCTGGATGTCAGGCTCGTGGCCAGCCAGTTCCTGCTGATTTCGGCGATGGTGCTGGGACTGGTGCTGCTGAAGGTGGCCGCGGCGACAGTCGCAGTGCGCCCTTTTGTGTCCACCAACTTCAAGGCCCTGCGCACCGGCATGGTGCTGGGCGGTGGCGGTGAGTTCGGCGTTGCGCTGCTGACGCTGCTGCTGCAGTCGCAGGCGGTGTCGCCGTCGTTGATCCAGCCGCTGCTGATCAGCCTGGTAGCAACCATGCTGGTAGCGCCGTTTGGTATCCGCTACAACAAGACCATCGCGCGTTTCCTGCTGCGCGAGAAAGGGCCGCCGCAACGCGCCATCGAACGCGAGGATGCGGCCACCGGCGAGCTTGCCCGGCGCGAGCATGTGGTGCTGTGCGGTTACGGGCGCGTGGGCCAGAACATCGCGCGGGTGCTGGAATCACAGGGCTTTGAGTACATCGCCGTGGATCTTGACCTGGCGCGTGTGCGGCCGGCGCGCCAGGCCGGCTATCCGGTGATGTTCGGCGACTCCACCGACGAGGATGTGCTGCTGGCCTGCGGCATTGCCACCGCCAGTGCCGTGGTGGTGAGTTTTGCCGACCCGCAGGTGTCCGTGGGCATCGTGCGGGCCGTGCGCCAGCATCGCCCCGACGTGCCGGTGCTGGTGCGCACGGCCGACGACATCGGCCTGCAGGAGTTGACGACAGCGGGCGCCACCGAGGTGGTTCCTGAAACACTGGAAGCCGGCCTGATGCTGGCCTCGCAGGTGCTGATGCTGCTCAACGTGCCGGTGGCAAACGTGGTGCGCATCGTGGGGGAGATCCGTCGCGACCGTTACACCACTCTGCGCAGCGTGGTGCTGCCGGACACCGTCGCTTCCGCGGCGCCTGCCCAGGAGGAGGGCGAGGGCGTTGCCCCGATTGTGATACCGCCCGGCGCCTGGGCAGTGGGTCGCACGCTGCAGGAAATCCGGGACCGCGGCGCCGAAGTGGCTTTCACGGCACTGCGGCGCCAGGGAATCACTGGCCGCGATCCGGAAGGATCGGTGATGATGCGGGAGGGCGATGTGCTGGTGGTATACGGCATCCCGGCGGCCATCGAACACGCCGAGGCCATCCTGCTGGCGGGCTGAAAACCCCCGCGCCGGCGGGAACTGCGGTATCGTTTTCCGGTCAATATGCATATGAGATGCACATTAAGATCCCTCGCGGTGGCGCTGCCGGCAGCGCTGCTCATGGGACTGCTGGCTGCGGTCGCCAGCGCGGACACGGACCGTCTGGCCGTCACCGCAGTCCGCTATGACCAGGAATATCCGTCCATCGACTACTCAGGTCCGGCGACCCACAACCGGGTGTGGCGGATGCAGCAGGAGCTCGACAGCGGCGAACTGAAGCTGCAATGGGAGCCGAGGTGGGGCTATCTGCGCTCCCTGCTGCAGGCCCTGGAGATAGACCCGGACTCCCAGGTGCTGGTGTTCTCCCGCACCAGCCTGCAGGTCGATCGCATCAGCGCCGCGACACCGCGGGCGATCTACTTCAACGACGACACCTACGTTGCCTGGGTGCAGGGCAGCGACCTGCTGGAGTTTGTCGCAATCGACGCCAATGTGGGCGTGGTGTTCTTTACATTCGACAACCATCCGGCCGAGAGCCAGGCAACCCTGCCGCGCCTGCAGCGCGATGGCGGGCGCTGCCTGACCTGCCACGACACCTATTCGATGATGGGAGGCGGAGTGCCGCGGGTGCTGGCCATGTCCTCGCCGGTAGTGGATCCGGCCGATACCCGCACATTCACCAGTGCCTCGGATGTGGATGACCGCACGCCGGTGGCGCAGCGCTGGGGCGGCTGGTACGTGACCGGGCAGTCTGGTCACCAGCTGCATTTCGGCAACCTGCCGATGCGTGATGACAAATCCAGCGATTCCCTGCGCGCGCAGCCGCACCACGACATGAAAAGCCTGGCGGGCTATTTCGATACCAATGCCTACCTTACGGACCAGAGCGATATCGTGGCGCTGCTGGTGCTGGAGCATCAGGCCTTCGTGCACAACCTCATCACCCGTGCCAACTACAAGATACGCTCGGTCATGACGCGCGATGGCGCCGTGAGCGCCGCGCTGCCCCGCGCGTGGGCCGATGTGACTCCGCGCGACCAGGCGCAGATCAAGGTGACGATCGAGCCATTGCTGCGTGCGCTGTTCTTTGCCGATGCTGCGCCTTTCGAGGATCGCATCCATGGAGGCAGCGGTTTCGCGGCACGTGTTTCAGCGCTGGGACCACAGGATCATCAGGGGCGCAGCCTGCGCCAGCTCGACCTGGACCGCCGGTTGCTGCGCTATCCGCTCAGTTATCTCATCTACTCGGAACACTTCAATGCGCTGCCGGAGTGCGCGCTGGACTATATCGGCATGCGCATCGAAGAGGTGCTGGACGGCCGTGACCGCAGCGGCATCGCCGCGAAAATCAGCGACGCCGATCGCGCCGCCATCCAGCAGATCCTGGAGGATACCCGCCCCCGCATTGCGCGCAGTCTCAGGACTGCCGCGGTCGCGACGCCCCCGGCAGCGCAATGATCGCGATGCCGGCCACGATCAGGCCGGTTCCTGCCAGCTGCCAGAAGCCCGGGAGTTCTCCCAGCAGCGCCACGCCCAGCAGCATGGCGGCCGGCGGGCCGATCATGCTGGCCATCGAGCCGCGCTGGGCGCCGATGCGGCGTATGCCCTCGGCCTGGCACAACGTCGGCAGGAACATGCACAGCACCGACAGTCCCATCAGCAGCAGCCACTGGTGCAATCCCAGTTCCGTCACGATGCGCACGGGATGCCGCAGCAGGAAGGCGAGTACCACCGTCACGGCCGCTGCGGCCATGGCCACGATGGTGAAACCGCTGCTGCCCAGATGCGGAATGGCGCGCTCACCCAGCAGGAAGTAGGCAGCCGTGCAGGCGGCGCAGCACAGCACCAGTGTCGCGCCGGCCAGGTTCTGGCGCCACAGCTGCAGGTCGAAGGCGCCAACCACCAGCAATATCCCGGCATAGGTGAAGGCCAGCGCAATCAGCACCGCTGCGCCCGGCAGCTGGCGGCGCGTGAGACCTATCCAGGCGACGATCAGCGCGGGGTAGCTGAACATCAGCGCGCGCTCGAGGCTGACGTCGATCAGCTCCAGGGCGCGGAAGTCCAGCAATGCGCCCAGGCCGTAGCAGAGGATTCCGGCCAGCGCGGCCAGTGCCACGGCGCTGCGGGGGGCGCCACGCAGCGATACGCCGCGCCACAGTCCCAGCGCGGCAAACAGCGGCAGGGCCAGCACTGCCCGCAGTGCCGTCACCGTGAGGTAGTCGACGCCGCTGCTGGCCAGCGCCTTGGAAAACACGCCCTTGGTGGCGAACAGGATGGCGCCGGTACCGGCCAGCAGCAAACCGGCGGTGTTGTTGCGACTGGAAGCAGGCATGGATCCAGCATGCCATTGCGTGCACCGGCACGGGTAGAATCGCAGGCCATGGACCGCCACCAGATACAGTTTCCAACCAAGCATCTGGCCCTGCGCGAGGATGTGCACCAGCTTGGCGTGCTGGCGGGGGAGATGCTGCGCGAGCAGGGCGGCGACGCGCTGTACGACCTGGTGGAAGGGGATCGGCTCACGGCCATCGCGCGCCGCGGTGCCGAGGATGGCGCACCGGTGGACCTGGCGCTGCGTGTTGCCGGCCGTCCGCCGGCCGTGGCGCGCGACCTGGTGCGCGCATTCTCAACCTGGTTCCAGGCCGTGAATCTGGCCGAGAAGGTGCATCGCATCCGGCGCCGGCGTGAGTATTTCATCGCCGACGGTGGCCGGCCCCAGCCCGGCGGTATCGAGGATGCGCTGGCGCAGATCAAGGCTCAGGGATTGTCACTGCAGGAGACGTTGCAGCTGCTCTCCAGCCTGCGCATCGAGCCGGTGCTCATCGCGCATCCCACCGAGTCCACGCGCCGCACGCAGCTGCGGCGCCAGCAGCGCATGGCCGGCGCGCTGCTGGATCGCCTCAATCCAAACCTGGAGCCGCAGGAGCGGCGGCATGTGTGGTCGCGGCTGCGCACGGAAATCACCACCGGCTGGCAGACCGAAGAGCATCCGCGGCAGCGGCTGACCGTGGCCGATGAGCGCGAGTACGCCATGTTCCATTTCGCCGAGGTGCTGTATCGCATCGTGCCGGCGTTCTACGAGGAAATCGGCGCCGCGCTGGGCAGCCTGTACGGCACCAGTGTGCTCGGCCAGGATCCACCCATCGTGCTGCAGTTCGGCACCTGGGTGGGCGGTGACATGGAAGGCGCACCGGACGTGCACGCCAAGACCATCCGCGAGACCCTGGCGCGCCAGCAGCAGGTGATCGTCAACGAGTACTTCAACGAGTGCCAGCAGCTCTCGCAGCTGCTCTCGCAGAGCGACAGCCGCGTGGGCATCACCGCCGAGCTGCGCCGTCGAATCGAGGAATACACGATCCTGCTGCCCGCTGCCCATACGGTGGCGCCGGCCCGGCACGACCAGATGCCGTATCGCGTGTTCTTTGCGCAGGTGGGCGCGCGGCTGCGCCACACCTACGACGGAACAGCCAACCGCTACGAGCGGGTGGAGCAGTTGCGGGCCGATCTGGAACTGGTTGCCGCCAGCCTGCTGGCCAATCGCGGTACGCATGCCGGCTATCAACTGGTGCGGCGGCTGCTGCTGCGTGTCGACACCTTCGGCTTCCACCTGGCAACGCTGGATCTCAAGCAGCGCGCCGATGTGCATCATCGCGTCATCGCACAGGGCATGGACGACCCGCAGTGGCTGCAGCGCCCGGCAGAGGAACGCCTGGCCCTGCTCTCCGGACTGCTGTCGAGAAACATGGGCCCGCGTGCGCCGCTGGACGCACTGGGCCGCCGCACGCTGGCGGTGTTCGAAACAGCGATGCAATGCCGCGCGCGCTTTGGCGAGCGCTCCATCGGCTGCTACATCGTGGCGGGTACGCAGGGCGCCGAAGACCTGCTGGCGCCGCTGGTGCTGGCGCGCTGGGCTGGCGTGGACGACCGCCGTTCAGGGCAGGTGGGCCTGGATTTCGCACCGCTGCTGGAGTCGGGGGAGAGCCTGCGCAACGGCGGTCGCATCATGGCGGAACTGCTGGCGGAGGATAACTATCGCCAGCATCTTGCGGCGCGTGGAGTCGCGCAGCCGGTATTCGTCGGTTACACGCAGGCCGGCCGCGACAACGGCTTCCTCGACATGCGGCTGAGTGTCTACAACGCCCAGCGCGAACTGGCGCGCACACTGGCGGCGGCGGGCCAGCCAGGCGTCATCCAGCATTCGCGCGGCGGCAGCACGGCACGCGGCGGCTCGCGCCTCGACGCCATCATCCGCTCGGCGCCGCCGGAAACCATCGATGGTGTGCTGCGGATCACCGAGCAGGGCGAGATCATCAGCCAGAACTATGGCCTGAGGGCCAATGCGCTGCGCACGCTGGAACGTGCCTTTGGCGCGCTGGGCGTGGCCACACTGGCGCGGCGCAAGGGCCGTGCGCAGCCGGAGCCGGTGGCGCAGCACGAGCTGGCGACGCAGCTGGCAGCGCAGAGCCGCCGCGTGTGGCGCGCCCTGGTGGTGGAAAACGCCGATTTCAACGACTTCTTCCGCAGCGTGACGCCCATCGATGTGATCGAGCGAATGCAGATCGGTTCCCGCTCCATCTGGGAAACCGGTACGGCCGGCGCCGGCGTGCTGTCCGTGCGCTCCACGCCCTGGGTGTTTGCCTGGTCGCAGTCCAGGTATTTCCTGCCCGGCTGGTATGGCGCAGGCACCGCGTTGCAGGCCGGCATCACGGCATCCGGCATCGCTGCGCTGCGCGCCATGCACCGGGAATGGAGCTTCTTCAGCGGCGTCGTCGATGACATCGAGACGCAGCTGGCGCGCACGGATCTGGCCATTGCCGAATGCTACGTGGAGCTGGTTTCGCCCGGACTGCGTCGCCATGCCGTGCAGCTGCGGGAGGAATACCAGCGCTGCCGCGAGGCGGTGCTGGCCATCAAGGATGCGTCCGACCTGCTCGATGGCGACCGTACGCAGCAGCGCGCCATCCAGCTGCGCAACCCCTATGTGGACCCCATGAACCTGATGCAGGTGGACCTGCTGCGGCGCTGGCGCGCCACCGCCCGCGAGGACGATGACCTGCTGCAGGCCCTGCTGGCCAGCGTCAGCGGCATTGCAGCGGGGCTGCAGACCACGGGCTGAGGGACCCTGCCCCTGACATATAACGCTGGCGCAGGTCCAGATACCGGTCATTTCCGGCGCCTTTATCCGCCAATTTCATTAAAATTCCACCCGTGTACAGATACGACGAAATTGACGCGACCATCGTGGCCGAACGCGTCGCCCAGTTCCGCGACCAGACGCGGCGTTTCCTTGACGGCAAGCTGTCGGAGGATGAGTTCCGGCCGCTGCGGCTGCGCAATGGGCTGTACCTGCAGCGCCACGCGCCCATGCTGCGAGTGGCGGTTCCCTACGGCCTGCTGTCCACGCGGCAGCTGCGCATGCTGGCGCACCTGGCGCGCAAGTACGACCGCGGCTATGGCCACTTCACCACCCGCCAGAACATCCAGTACAACTGGCCGGAGCTGAAGAACGTGCCCGACATGCTGGCAGACCTTGCCAGCGTGGAAATGCATGCCATCCAGACCAGTGGCAACTGCATACGCAATACCACCTCCGATCACTTCGCCGGCATCGCGCCGGATGAGATCGAGGATCCGCGGCCGTACTGCGAGATCATCCGGCAGTGGTCCACGCTGCATCCGGAGTTCAGCTACCTGCCCCGCAAGTTCAAGATCGCGGTCACTGGTGCACCGGCGGACCGTGCCGCATCCGAGGTGCATGACATCGGGCTGCACCTGAAGCGCGGCCCCGACGGCGAGACCGGCTTCGAGGTACTGGTGGGTGGTGGCCTGGGCCGCACCCCCATCCTCGGCAAGGTGATCCGCGAGTACCTGCCGCGCCGCGACCTGCTCTCTTACCTGGAAGCCATCCTGCGCGTGTACAACCAGGAGGGCCGCCGCGACAACATCCACAAGGCGCGCATCAAGATCCTGGTCAAGGCAAAAGGCATCGAGGAATTCCGCCGCGCCGTCGAAGCAGAGTGGGAAGTGAGCCGCCACAGTGCCCCGTTGCTGGAAGACGCCGAGTTCGAGCGCGTGCGTGCCTTCTTCCAGCCCCCGCCCTACGAAAAGCTCACCGACATCAACATCACGCAGGGCCAGCCTGCGGACTTCCAGGCCTGGTATCGCTACAACACGCGAGCGCACAAGGTGCCCGGTTACCGCGCCGTGGTGGTGTCACTGAAGGCGCATGGCGAGCCGCCTGGCGACATCACCGCAGAACAGATGGAGCGGGTGGCTGATCTCGCCGATCGCGTCTCGAATGGCGAGGTGCGCACCACGCACGATCAGAACCTGGTGCTGGGCGATGTGCGGCAGATCGATCTCATCGAAACCTGGAATGCACTGCGGGCGCTGAACCTGGCCACGCCCAACATCGGCACGCTCACCGACATGATCTGCTGCCCGGGGCTGGATTTCTGCAGCCTGGCCAATGCCAGCTCGATCAGCATCGCCACACAGATCCACGAGCGCTTCAGCGACTTCGACTACCTGTACGACCTGGGCCACGTCGAGATCAAGATGTCCGGCTGCATGAATGCCTGCGGGCATCATCACGTGGGCCATATCGGCATCCTCGGTGTCGATAAGCACGGCGAGGAGTGGTACCAGATCACCATAGGCGGTTCGGCCAGCGGCACCAGCGCGCTGGGCAAGGTCATTGGTCCGTCAGTGGCCAAGAGTGAAGTGGCGGCGACCATCGCCAAGCTTCTCGATGTATACGTGGAGCGGCGCGAAGACGGCGAGGAATTCCTGGAGACCGTGCGCCGCGTAGGCACCGAGCCATTTGCCGAAAGGGTGTATGGCAACACTCATTAAGGGCCGCACGCCGGCCAGCAACCCCTGGGTGCTGGCGGGAACCGAAGGCGCGGAAGCCGCCAACCATCTCATCCTGCCACTGGCCGATTACATCAAGGCCGTCGAGGCCGGTGAGCCGGCGGATCGCCGCGCACCGCTGCTGAAGGCCGAGAATCTCGAACTGTCGCCGTTGCAGCCCTACCTGTCGAAGCTGCCGCTGGTGGCCGTGGACTTCACCACCACGGGGGACGGCCGCGGATTCACCCAGGCCACGCTGCTGCGGGAGCGTTTTGGCTACAAGGGCGAGCTGCGCGCAGTGGGCAAGATCCGCGCGGACCAGATGTTCTTCCTGGCGCGCTGTGGTTTCGACGCCTTCGAACTGCTGGACGATGAGGATGTCGCCACCGCCGTCGCCCAGCTCGACCGTTTCAGCGTGGCCTACCAGCCAGGCCACGGCGTTCTCACCCATCCACGCCGGCGCTACGGCGGCCAGGAATAACCTACGCTGCGCTGGCTGCTGCGTCTGTACGGCTGGCAATGGCTCAATGCCTGGCGCGCCAGGCCGCTGCGCCGCACGCTGGGCATGCTGCTGTGGTTGCTTGCTGCTCTGGTGCTGCCTGGTGCATTGGCACTGTCCACAGATGACAAGGCTGCGGGCGCACTCGACTGGCTGCTGAGCCTGGACCTGCCACTGCTGCTGTTGCTGTCCGTGCTGGTCTGCACGGAAATCGTTTCACGCGCCGCGCAAAGTGGTGAACACCGCTGGCTCGGGCCCGCTGCGGAACGCAGATCGGCAAGGTTTGCCTTCCAGGTAATCCGGACACTGCGTGCACTGCGCTGGCCTGCGGCACTGGTGCTGGCCGCCGCATTGCTGGCGGCGGGCGCCGGCCCTCACGCTGAAGGATTCCTCGAGCTGTGCGGTATATCGGTGGCAGCCACCGCCCTGGGCGCGTCGATGGCCGGCCTGCTGCTGCGTCGTTCCCGTGATGAGGTTCGAACCAGCCAGGCCTCGCGCAGCCGCGGCCTGGCAGCCTTGTCATGGGTGCCGCTGCGCGAGACCGCAAGGCAACTGGACCTGCGCCGGATTTCGCTGCTCGCGCTGCCCGTGATGCTGGCGGCGCCAATGGGTGTACCGGCGGGTGAGGTCGCCCTGGCCCTGATGGCCTGGTTGCCGTTGCTCTACCTGGTCACCGCTGCACGTGAGGCAGGCAATACCTCTGGCGCCATCCGCAGGTGGCTCAGGACTTCACGAATCCAGCCCATGCAATTGCGCTGGTTGGTGTGGAAGCATGTGACGCTGGCATGGCTTGGCTCAGGTATCGCGCTGTGGGTGACCTGGCAGGCTTTACGCCCATGAGCGGAGCGCCAATGACAACTCCCGTTCTGCAACTGGCCGGCGTCGAACTGGGTTACGGCGGACGCCCGGTGCTGCGCAACCTCGATCTGCAGGTTGAACCGGGCCGGTGGATTGCACTGGTGGGACCCAATGCCAGCGGCAAGACCACGCTGCTTCGCTGCATCGCTGGCCAGCTGTCGCCGGACCTGGGCATCGTCAGGCTGGAGGGCAGGGCGCTGTACCCGGCCAGCGCGTGGAAGGAGGGCCTGCCTGGCTACGCCATCGCGCCCGAGGATCTTCCACCCTTCCTCACGCTGCGGCAGTGCATGGAGATATACGCCGCTGCGCATGCACTGGATCCCGTTCCAGCGCACATCGGGCTGCTGTACCAGCGACTGGGACTGCGCAGTTTCGACGACACGCTGATCAGGGCTGCCTCACTGGGCACGCGGCAGAAACTCGCGGTGGTGCTGGCCCTGATGCGCAGTCCGTCGCTGCTGCTGCTCGACGAGGTGTTCAATGGCCTGGACTTTGGCAGTGCCCTGACGCTGAAGGCCCACCTGCGCGAGTGCGTGGATCGCGGTCTGTCCATCCTGCTGGCCACCCATTCGCTGGATGTAGTGCTGGGCTGCTGCGATGGACTGGTGCTGCTGGATTCGGGCCGGCTGGTGCGCACCTGGGATGCAACGGCGCTGCGCGCCTTCAGCAACACGCTGGAGCTGGAGCGCACGCTGGCCGAAGCGCTGCCGATGCAGGACTAGCCGGAAGCCAGCGCTGCGCGCAGCTGCGTACCCAGCTGGTTCACATGCGCGCTGGTGTGCGCGGCAGAAAGAAATCCCACCTCGAAAGCGCTGGGCGCGAGATAGATGCCGGCATCGAGCAGCCGGTGGAACACCGGTCCGAATGCAGCCGCAGGCTTTGCCTTGAGATCGGTCAGGCTGCGCAAAGGCGCGGCGTTGGCGGCGAGGTAGGGCCAGAACACCGAGCCAACGCGCTGCAGCGTAAGCCCGGGAATGGAGGCCAGCTGCCGCTCCAGTTCCGCGCCCAGCGCTTCCAGCTGCGCGTAGATCTTTCCATCGGCCAGCTGCTCCAGCGTGGCCAGCCCGGCGCACATGGCGACGGGGTTCGCACTGAGCGTGCCGGCCTGGTAGACCGGGCCAACAGGCGCGACCAGTTCCATGTATTCGCGCTTGCCGCCATAGGCGCCCACCGGAAATCCGCCGCCGATTACCTTGCCGTAGGTGACCAGGTCCGGCTCGATGCCGAACAGCCCGGCGCAGCCCTGGAAGCCCACGCGAAAACCGCTGATCACCTCGTCGAGGATCAGCAATGCGCCATGCTTGCGGCACAGCCTGGCCAGATGCTGCAGGTATTCGAGACGCTGCGGCAGCAGGCCGTAGTTGGCCGGCAGTGGTTCGATGATGGCGCAGGCAATTTCATTGCCGTGGCGAGCGAACACCGCATCCAGCGCAGCCTCGTCATTCAATGGCGCGACCAGCGTGCCGCCCAGCGTGTCGCGGTTCAGCCCGGCGCTGTCGGGTTCGGTGGCTTCGGCCAGTCCCGAGCCCGAGCGGATCAGCATTGAATCGGCGTGGCCGTGGTAGCAGCCATCGAACTTCAGCACCTTGTCGCGGCCGGTTGCGCCGCGTGCCACGCGCAGCGCCGACATCACCGCCTCGGTGCCCGACGTCACGAAGCGGATGCTCTCCACCCAGGGAATGCGCGTCGTGATGAACTCGGCCAGGGCCAGGGAGTAGGGCTCGGCCGTGCCCAGGCTCCAGCCGCGGTCGATGGCGCCCACGGCTGCATCACCCACGACGCGGTTGCCATGGCCGAGGATGAGAGGGCCGAAAGCCATGCAGAAGTCGATGAGCTCGCGCCCATCGACATCACGGATCATGGCGCCGCTGCCGCCGGTCATGAAGCGTGGCGTGCCGCCCACGCCCTTGAACGCACGCACCGGAGAATGCACGCCACCGGGCGACACGCGCCTGGCGCGTGCGAACAGGTCTTCCGACTTGCTCATGCCGCAAGCCATTGGCGTGCGTGGCGGGCGCCGTAGCTGATGATCAGTGAGGCGCCGGCGCGCACCAGTCCTGTCCAGGCCTCGCGATGCGCCTTGACGCGATCGGTCAGCCCCTTCTCTGCCAGCAGCTCGATGCTGGCGAATTCGCCGCTGACTTCATACACGGCCCAGGGCTGCGGAAATGCAGAGGACAGCTGGGACAGCACGTCGAGATAGGGCATGCCCGGCTTCACCATCAGGATGTCGGCGCCTTCGGCTACGTCGCGCTCCACGGACTGCAGCGCATCGCCGGGACGGGCGGGGTCGATCTGGTAGGAGGCGCGATCAGTGAGGCCGCTGCCCGTCTTGGGCGCCGAGTCGGCCGCCACGCGGAACGGTCCATAAAACGTGGAATGAAACTTGGCCGCGTAGCTCATCAGTACGGTGCGTTCCAGGCCGTTGTCGTCCAGTGCCTGACGAATGGCTGCGATGCGTCCATCCATCATGTCGCTGGGCGCCACGCAGTCGGCGCCGGCTTTTGCATACGCCAGTGCGGCAGCGGCGAGTTCCTCGACGCTGGCGGCGTTGTCGAGATGATCGCCCTCGGGGTTGAGCACGCCACAATGCCCGTGCGGCGTCGCCGAGCACAGGCAGACATCCACCGCCAGCCACAGGTTCTTGCCGAAGCGCTTCTTGATCGCTGCGATCTGGCCCGCAGTGAAGCTCCAGTCGATGTGGCGCGTGGCGTGCGCCGACGGCACGCCAAACAGCAGGAACTTGCTGACGCCGGCTGCCAGGTCGGCCTCGATCTGCGCCAGCAGGCTGGTGGGCGTGTCGCGATACACCCCCGGCAGGCCGGGAATGTCCTCGCGCGCAGCGATGCCTTCCACGACGAACAAGGGCTGGATGAACTGCTCGGGATGAGGGCGCGCCTCGCGGGTGAGGGCCCGGATATGCGGGTCCTGGCGCAGGCGACGGAGACTGATACGGCTCATGGGCTACCTGATGATGCTGCAGTGCGGCATAACTCCGAATCCAGCGCGCATCCTGCCATAAATAACCCAACTTATGCGGTGAGCGGATTCCTGATGTTCCAATGTTATGAGGCAGCTGGTGAAAATGCATCCATGTCGAATGAAGCGGTGATCGGAAAGGGACCTGCGGGTACTGCCGGCGGCGTGCCCGAAGAGAAAGTGCGCCACACGCTGGAGGTGCTGCGCGCCGCGGTCCGCGATTACGGCAAGGTGGTGTATTCGAGCAGCCTCGGCGCCGAGTCCATGGTGCTTACCGACCTGATCTGGACCGAGGTGCCCGGGATCAAGATCTTCACGCTCGATACGGGACGGCTGCCTGAGGAAACCTACAACCTCATCGAGCGCCTGGAACGGCGCTACCAGCGGCGTATCAAGGTCTACTACCCCGACCCGAAGTCCATCGAGGCATGGGTGGGACAGAACGGCATCAACGGCTTCTACGACAGCATCGAGAACCGCCAGGGCTGCTGCCACATCCGCAAGGTCGAGCCCTTCCGTCGCGCCATCGCCGGCGCCGATGCCTGGGTGACCGGCGTGCGGCACGAGCAGTCCGCCACGCGTGCGCTGGCGCAGCCGGTGGAAGCCGATGCGGCCAATGGCGGCATCGCCAAGATCAGTCCCATCCTCGACTGGACCAGCGAGGATGTATGGAACTACATCCGCGCGCGCAAGCTGCCGTACAACCCGCTGCACGACAAGGGTTATCCCAGCATCGGCTGCGCTCCCTGCACACGCGCGGTGGAGCCCGGCGCCGACAGTCGTTCCGGCCGCTGGTGGTGGGAGAATTCGGATTCGAAGGAGTGCGGACTGCAACCGCGCGTCCGCGTCGCTGCCAGCAAGCCGCCGGCCTGAACCAATCCGGCCGTCGGCCGGCGCACAGGGCAACATGGATTACCTGCCGATATTCGTCGATGTGCGCGATCGTCTCGTCGTGGTGATCGGCGGCGGTGTGGTCGCACACCGCAAGGCCGAGCATCTGCTCAAGGCGCATGCACGCGTGCGCGTGGTGGCACCGGAGCTGTGCGCCGATCTGTGCGCCTACCGCGACCGTGGCCGCATCGAACACCGGCCGCTGCTGTTCTCTGTCTCGCAGCTGGAGGGCGCCGCGCTGGTTGTCGCAGCCACCGACGATGATGCCGTGAATGAATCCGTCGCCGCAGCCGCGCGTGAGCGCGGATTGCTGGTGAACGTGGTGGATGACGGCCAGCGCTCCTCGTTCATCTTTCCCGCCATCGTCGATCGCTCGCCGGTGATCGTGGCAGTGGGCACCAATGGGCAATCGCCCACGCTGGCGCGCCGTGTGCGGGCGCAGATCGAGGCGCTGCTGCCGGAGCGGCTGGGCCTGCTCGGCGCCCACGCAGGCCGCTGGCGCGAGGCCGTGCGCCGCGCACTGCCGGCGCTGCCGCAAAGGCTGCGATTCTGGGACGGATTTTTCAGCGGTTCCGTGGCAACGAACCTGCTGGCCGGCACTGCCGGCGATGCCGATGAAGCCACGCAGCGCGCGCTGGATCAGGCGCGCAGCGCAGCGGGCGAGGCGCGCGGCGAGGTGTATCTCATCGGCGCAGGTCCGGGCGATCCGGATCTGCTCACGCTGCGGGCCCAGCAGCTGCTGCAGCAGGCCGATGTGATCCTGCATGACCGCCTGGTGCCGGATGTCATCCTGGGACGCGCGCGCCGCGATGCCGAGCGCATCAACGTGGGCAAGTCGCCTGGAAAACATGAGCACACGCAGGAGTACATCAACCAGCTGCTGGTGGAGCATGCCCGCGCCGGCAAACGCGTGGCCCGCCTCAAGGGCGGAGATCCTTTCATCTTCGGCCGTGGCGGCGAGGAACTGCAGGTGCTGCGTGATGCCGGCATTCCGGTAGTAGTGGTGCCTGGCATAACGGCGGGGCTGGGCGCCGCGGCCAGTGCGGGCATTCCGCTGACCATGCGCGGCCTGTCGCAGGCCGTTACCATGGTCACCGCCACGGGCGCCCAGAGCGGCAGCCTGAACTGGTCTGCGCTGGCGCAGGAACAACACACGGTGGTGTTCTACATGAGCGCGGCGCAGATCGACTTCATCGTGGCGAAGTTGCGCGAACATGGATTGCCGGGTGCACACCCGGTGGCCCTGGTCGAACGCGCGACCTGGCCCGAGGAAAGGGTGTTGAAGAGCACACTGGCAGAGCTGCCGCAGCTGGCGCAGGGATCGAACCTGCAGTCCCCGACGTTGCTGGTCGTGGGAGAGGTGGCGGCATTGGCGCAGCTGCGTGAGCATTCGGCGGGCCTTGGCACTACGGCCCCCGCCGCGGCGCAGACAGAACGATTGCAGAGGGAGAGCAGATGACGATCCGGCGGGGCTTCGTGGATGCGGTGGGCAACACCCCGCTCATTCTTCTGGAGGGATTGAGCCGCGAAACCGGCTGCGAGATCTACGGCAAGGCCGAATTCATGAATCCGGGCGGCTCGGTGAAGGATCGCGCCGCGAAGTGGATTGTGCTGGATGCGGAACGCCGCGGCGCGCTGCAGCCGGGCGGCACGGTCGTGGAAGGCACGGCCGGCAATACCGGCATCGGCCTCGCCCATGTCTGCCATGCCCGCGGCTACCGCCTGATCCTGCTGATGCCCGACAACCAGTCGCCGGAGAAATACCAGTTGCTGGAAGCCCTGGGCGCAGAGGTGCGCAAGGTGCCAGTAGTGCCGTACAGCAACCCGGCCCAGTACCAGCACCAGGCCGGGCGCCTGGCGCAGGAGCTGCCCAATGCCGTGTGGTCCAACCAGTTCGACAACACCGCCAACCGCCGTGCGCATGTGGAATCCACGGGACCGGAGATCTGGGAGCAGTGCGGCGGCCGCATCGATGCCTTCGTTGCGGCCAGCGGCACTGGCGGCACGCTGGCGGGCACCTCCGAGTACCTGAAATCCAAATCCAGCTCGGTGTGCACCGTGCTGGTGGATCCGCCTGGCAGCTCGCTGTACGAGTTCGTGCGCAATGGCGAGGTGAAGGCCACCGGCAAGGGGTCGATCACCGAGGGCATCGGCATCGCGCGGATCACGGAGAATTTCAAGGACGCCCCCGTGGATTCGGCGGTGCATGTCGAGGACGCCGAGACCGTGACCACGGTCTACCGGCTGCTGCACGAGGAAGGCCTGTTCCTGGGCAGCACCAGCGGCATCAATGTGGCCGGCGCGGTGCGGGTGGCCCGCGAACTGGGGCCGGGGCATCGGATCGTCACCGTGCTGTGCGACGGCGGCGCCAAATACGTGTCCCGGCTGTTCGACCGGACCTGGCTTACCGGGAAGGGGCTGCTGGAGGCTGCTCTGGAGGGTCAGCGGGCCACCCGGCGCTGAACTTGTGGACCGGAATCCGGTCCAAAAACCCCGGGGGCCAAATCCCCAACGGCCTCCCTAAAACAAACATATCGCAAGGTCTGGAAATCCGTGATGTCGAATCCGTGGGTCAAGCGCGTCGCCGCTGTTCTGATCGTCTTCGTCGTGGCCCTGGTGGGCTGGAAAATGGTTGGTCATGGCAAGTCTGCCAAGGTCAATTACGAGCTGGGAGATGTGGATAAGGGCACGGTGGAGAAATCCATCAGCTCCACCGGCTCGGTGGCGGCGCTGGTCACCGTGGAGGTGGGTTCGCAGATTTCAGGCCAGGTTGCCGAGCTGCATGCCGACTTCAACAGCCAGGTGAAGAAAGGCCAGTTGCTGGCGGTGATCGACGCACAGACCTACCAGCAGCGCGTGGCCGCGGCCGAGGCGGACCTCGCTGTAGCCACTGCCACCCTGGGTACACAGCAGGCCAACCTGAAAAAGGCACAGACCACGCTCAGCCATGCGCAGCGCGACTATGAACGGCAGAAGCAACTGGCGGACAAGCAATTGGTGGCGGTCAGCGCCATCGAAGACAGCCGCAAGATGCTGGAGCTGGGGGAGAGCGACGTCGTAATCGCCGAGGCGCAGATCAAGAACGCCCAGGCCTCGCTGCAGACGCGCAAGTCCAATGTCGAACAGGCGCGCATCGACCTGTCGCGCACGCAGATCCGCTCGCCCATCGATGGCGTGGTGATCCAGCGCAGCGTGGACCTGGGGCAGACCGTTGCCGCCAGCCTGCAGGCCCCGGTGCTGTTCAAGATCGCGCAGGACCTGTCGCAGATCCAGATCGAGGCCAAGGTGGACGAGGCCGATATCGGCTCCATCCGCCAGGACAATGCCGCAACCTTCGCGGTGGATGCCTTTCCCGAGCAGAATTTCCAGGGCCGCGTGGCGCAGGTGCGGCTGGCATCGACGACGGTGCAGAACGTCGTCACCTACAGCGTGATGATCCAGGCCAACAATCCGCGGCAGATGCTGATCCCGGGCATGACGGCCAATGTGCGCATCGTCACCGACCGGCGCGAGGATGTGCTGCGCGTGCCGAATGACGCCGCGCGCTTCCAGCCCCCGGAGGTCAAGGCTGCGGCGGCCAGCCAGCAGGGCGGCTTTCCTGGCGGCGGTGGCGGTGGCGGCAACTTCCAGGGCGGCGGCAATTTCCAGGGTGGCAATGGCATCCAGGCCATCGCCAAGGAACTGGGCCTGTCGAAGGAGCAGGAAGAGAAGCTGCAGAAGGTGCTGCAGGAAGTGTTCGCGCAGGTTCGCGCCCAGCAGGCCGGCGGCAGCCCCGCGGCACTGGGCGGTGGCGGTGGCAATTTCCAGGGAGGGAATTTCAACAATGGCCAGGCGCAGGCCATGCGCAACCGTTTCGAGAACGCCATCGCCAGCGTGCTGACGCCGGAGCAGCTGGAGAAATTCCGCGCGCTGCGCAGCCAGCGCGGTGCGCAGGCGCAGACGCGCGCCGGCACGCTGTGGACGCTGGAGAACGGCAAGCCCAAGTCGCATGACGTACGGCTGGGTGTTGCCGACGACCGCTTCACCGAAGTGGCGCAGTCGGACCTCAAGCCAGGCGACAAGGTGATCGTGCGCGCCCGTACCGAGGTCGCCAAGTGAGGGATGCCGCAGGTGGCGCGCCGGTAGTATCGGCGCGGCACCTGACGAAGACCTACCAGCTGGGGGAGATCGCCGTGCATGCGCTGCGCGAGGTGTCGTTCGACATCCGGCGCGGTGAGTTCGTGGCCATCATGGGCCCTTCCGGTTCCGGCAAGTCCACGCTGATGAACCTGATCGGTGCGCTGGATACCCCCAGTTCGGGCGAGCTGGCCATCAACGGCACGGCCATCTCCAGCCTTGGCAAGGATGCACTGGCCGAGCTGCGCAACCGCACCATCGGCTTCGTGTTCCAGCAGTTCAACCTGCTGGCACGCACTTCCGCGCTGGAGAACGTCAAGCTGCCGCTGGCCTACTCGCGCGACAAGGCGAAGATGGCGCGCGGTGACGAGCTGGCCGCGCATTCGCTGAAGCAAGTGGGCCTGGGCAACCGCATGGACCATGTTCCCTCGCAGCTCTCCGGCGGCCAGCAGCAGCGCGTGGCGATCGCGCGCGCACTGGTCAATGCACCCAGCCTGATCCTGGCGGATGAGCCCACCGGCGCGCTGGATACCGAGACCTCGCTGGAAATCATGGGACTGTTCCGCCGGCTTACGGAGCAGGGCATGACGGTCGTGCTGGTGACGCACGAGCCGGACGTGGCCGCCCATGCGCAGCGGCTGCTGCGGGTGCGTGATGGCCGCATTGTCGAGGATCGTCCCGTGGCGGAGGCGCCGGTATGAGCATCGGTGAATATCTGCGCACCGCGCTGGTCGCGTTGCGCCTGAACGTACTGCGCAGTGTGCTGACCACCCTGGGCATCATCATCGGCGTGGCTTCGGTGATCGTGATGTCGGCCATCGGCAGCGGCGCCAGCAAGCAGATCGAAGACCAGATCTCCAGCCTCGGCACCAACCAGCTGACCATCTTCCCGGGCTCGGCCAATGTCGGCGGGCGGCGCGGGGGTTTCGGCTCGGCGCCGCCGCTGACGGAAAAGGACCTGCGCGCCGTGCGCGATGGCGTGACCGGCGTCATGGCTGCCTCCGGCCAGATGAACGGCAACGCCACCGTGGTGGTGGGCAATGCCAACTGGACCACACGGGTGCAGGGCGTGGGCTCGGAGATCGAGCAGGTGCGCGAGTGGCCCGTGGAGAAGGGCCGCTTCTTCGATGCGCGTGAGGCGGCATCTGGCGCCAAGGTGGCCGTGCTGGGCGCGACGGTGGTGCGCGAACTGTTCGGCGCCGGCGATGCACTGGGCTCCACCGTGCGCATCAACAACGCGCCCTTCAGCGTGATCGGCGTGCTCTCGGAGAAAGGCCAGGCCGGCGGCCAGGACCAGGACGATGTGGTGATGGTGCCCATCTCCACCGCGCGTTCGCGGCTGGTGGGGCGGCTGGGTGCGCCGGACCAGATCGGCACGCTGCTGGTGAAGGTCGATCCTGCCTACAACATCGCCGATGTGCAGACGGACATCGAGCGCGTGCTGCGCGAGCGGCGCCGCATCGGCGCCGACAAGGACAACAATTTCATCATCCGCAACTTTGCGGAGTTCCTCGAGACGCGCAATGCCGCGGCCCAGACGCTGGGCATGCTGCTGGCCGCCACCGCGGCCATTTCGCTGGTGGTGGGCGGCATCGGCATCATGAACATCATGCTGGTGTCGGTCACCGAGCGTACGCGCGAGATCGGCCTGCGCATGGCCATCGGCGCGCGCGGCAGCGACATCCTCGGGCAATTCCTCACCGAGGCCATCCTGCTGTGCCTGGTGGGTGGATTGATCGGGCTGACGCTGGGGGCGGGTGTGGCATTCACCATGGCGAAGCTGCTGGGCTGGCCCATGTACATCAGCCCGGTGATCATCCTGGTGGCGATTGCAGCCTCGGCCAGCGTGGGCGTGGTGTTCGGCTTCGTGCCGGCGCGGCGCGCGGCGGCATTGAACCCCATCGAGGCGCTGCGCTACGAATAGGTCTGTAGCTGCCGCCAGAGCTTGAGCTTCTGCGGCAGCGTGCGTCCGGCGTGGGCCGGACTGGTGGACGGAAGCTGCAGGGCGTTGATGTTCCGCAGCTTCTCCGGCAGCACGGGCAGCACATGCCGCCGGTACAGGGTATGTGCCGTGCCGCCGTTGAATCCGATCAGCCGCACCTGCGGATGACGGCGGAAAAACCCCTTGAAGTCATTGACCACGACAGACCCGGCATCGATGTCCGAATCCAGGCTGCTGCGGCGGCGGCACTGCGCCAGCACATCCCATACGGCCACTCCGGCTGCGCACAATGCAGCGGCACGGGCGGTGTAGTCCAGCGCGCGCGGAATGCCCCACAGTTCCTCGATGATGGGCCAGAAGGCATTGCGCGGGTGGGCGTAGTACTGGTGTGCCTCGAGCGAGGCAATGCCAGGCATGGACCCCAGTATCAGCAGCTGGGCGTTGCGGTCCGCAATGGGCGGAAAGCCGCGGATGGTCACTTCAGTACGGGCGGTGGCGCCTGGCCGGGAAACTGCGGCAGCGCTGGATCGAACTGCGCCCACGATGGCGCCTGCGAGGTCCAGATCTGCATCTGCGGCGACACGATGGACGGATCATCCAGTGTTCCGGCGCGCAGCACGATCAGGTGCGGCCGCTCCTCGGCCTCGCTGGAGACCTGCGTGCCGCAGCGGGGGCAGAAGCGCCGGTGCATGTGGTTGCCGCTGTCGGCGATGCTGGCGTAGTCCGCGAGTTCACCGCTCAGCGTCACGGCGTCGCGGGCGAATGCCAGGTTGAGCGTGGCGTTGCCGGTGCCGTAGTACTGGCACAGCCGGCACCAGCACAATCGCGCGACCACAGGCGCGGTGCTGGCAACGTAACGCACCGCGCCGCACAGGCAGCCGCCCTCGATTGCCGTGCTCATTTTGTTGCCGCCGGAGGAGGGCCGCTGCCGAGCACGCGCTTCTTGAACAGCCAGCGCCCGTCGTGGCGCACGAACTGATCGTCATAGGACACGAAGAACACCATGCGCGTGGTCTTCGTGGCCGGATCCGGCGCCACATAGGCGCCCAGGCTGTGGGCCGTGGCGTAGTCGCCCTGGATCCGGATCGACGGATTGAAGGACAGATGCGAATTCGGCGGCGGCAGGTTGGCGGGATTGCTGGTGATCTGCTTCTCCAGCTGCGCCTGGATGGCTGCGCGCCCGCGTGTGGGTGCGCCAGGCCCGCCGCCATATTCCGCATCCTCGGCGAACAGCTGGCCGAAGGCCATGAAGTCATGCCGGTCCAGTGTGGCGCCGTAGGCGGTGAGCAATTCCAGGATCTGCTCGCGGTCTTCCAGCCGCTGCAGCCTTGCCGCGGTGGATTCGGGTTGTGCCGCCATGGCGGTGGTTTTCACCAATGCCGCGCTGCCCACACATGCTGCGACAGAACAGATCAGCGCCAGGTGCAGATGGCCGATGGCTTTCATGGAATCGTCTCCTTCAGATCCGGTGGCAACCATTCACGCCGTGCGGCTATTGTAAGGGCAGGTCCGGAAGCCCGAGCAGCGCGGGCAGCTCGAAATGATCCGAGAACACATGGTCCGGGCCGCAGGCGTGCAGCGCCTCGGTGGAGTGGAACTGCGTGTGATCCCCGGGCAGGAACAGGGCAGTGGCCGTACCGGCAGCCTTGCCGGCAAGGATGTCGGCGCGCGAATCCCCGATCATGATGGCCTCGTCAGGCCGGCGGTTCAGCGCGGCCAGCGTGGTCAGCAGTGGCTCGGGATGCGGCTTGTAGTTGACCACGTCATCGCCGCAGATCAGGAAATCGAACCGCTCGTGCAGTTCCAGCCGCGGCAGCACATCGGCAATCATGCTGCGTGGCGAGGAGGTGACCAGCGCCACCTGCATGCCGTGTTTGCGGCAATGGCGGATGAGGGGCAGGGCCAGGGGAAAGAGCGCGGCCTCGCGGAATGCCTCCAGCAGCCCCTGTTCCACCGCGATGCGCAGCGCTTCCGCCGATGCGACGCCCGCGTTTGCTGCCGCGTCGCCCCAGTCCCGGAAGAAGCAGCGCGCGACGATTTCATCCGGCGACAGCGCCACGCCAAGGCGGCCCAGCGCGATCTCGTATGCCTTCACCCACAGCGGCAGCGAGGGCGTGAGCGTGCCGTCGAAATCGAACAGGGCAGCGCGATACTTCATGTCGGCCGGGTGTGCGTGCCTTCGCCGGCCGTGATGAACAGCATTCTTGACTGCCGGGCGACCTTTGCGGTGTGCCAGGTGGCGCGTGGAATGAAGGCGAAGCTGCCAGCGCGAGTAAGCTCGATCTGGCTGCGGCTGCCATCGGCTGCCTCCAGCGTCATCGACACCGCGCCGCTGAGCAGGCAGACGATCTCATCACCATTGGGATGGATTTCCCAGGACGGCCAGTCCGCACTGTAGTCGGCAGTGGTGACCAGGTATTCGTTGTGGAAGTTGCCCAGCTCCCCGGCCATCAACCGGGGCCAGAATCCCTCGGCGGGAAGCTTTTCTATCGAACTGTCAGGCCGCAGACGCAGGAACGTGGACTGGAAATCATCGGCGGGCATGGGGTCTCCCGGAAAAAGGGCAGGCCCGCCGAAGTGTAGACCAGCGCTGCGATTAGTGCGGAATCGTAGCCAGCTGCGTGCTGTGGTAGGCGTATTCCAGGAACTGCGCCGGATCGCCGTACTGGGCTTCGTAGTCCTTCAACGGGTGTTCCGCAACGATGTCCAGGGGCCCGTAGCCCTTGTTGAACGAGATGAAGAACATTCGGAACAGCTCGCGGTACATGTCGCGCTGCTTCGGGAGATCTGCGCCTTTGAAGGTGGCGCCATACGCCGGCACGATGATGGTATCGGGCCTGGCGGCCTCGACCAGGATGTCGTAGGAGCGCAGGAAACCATGCATGAAGCCGCCATTGACGTAGTCGATGACCGGCCAGTGATCGGCTCCCGCCGGGCCGCCTGCGACGATGACATTGCGCCTCGGGAAGTGCACGAACAGATCGCCGTTGGTGTGCGCAGCAGGCAGGTAGCGGTAGTCCACGGTCTCGCCGGCGAATTCCACCGAACCTGTGTTGTAGGTGGTTTTCGTCGGCTGCGCCTTGTCGGGCAGCGGACCGAAGCGGCCCTCGAACAGCGGCGACTGTTCGGCGCGCGTCAGCGCCAGGCGCGTGACTTCATGCGCGATGATGGTGCCGCCGGCCTTGCCCACGGCTTCGTTCGAGCCGGTCTGCTCGGGATGCCAGTGTGTGTTGATCAGCGTATTCACGCGTTTGGACTTCAGGTTGCCCTGCACGGCCTTCAGCAGCACGCTGGAATTCACCGCCAGGCCGCCATCCACCAGCAAGGCGCCGTCCGGTCCGGCGAGGCCCACGACATTGCAGCCAGCGCCGGAGAACAGGGCGAGACCGCCAACATCGTTCACGATGATGTCGCGGGCAGAAGCCTTGCCTTTCTGGTCCTTGTCGGCTGCCAGCAGCTGAGCCGAGCCCAGCAGCGAGGCAGCACCCAGTGCTTGCGCGCTGCCGCGCAAGAAAGTTCTGCGTGAGAAAGTCATTACGGTCCTACTGGATCAACGGGCCAGACAACGGAGTCATACACCTGGGTGGCGATGGGCGGGCCCTGGGGCGGCCAGTCCGGAGTCTTGGCGAGTTCTACATTGGCGCCGAGGTGGCGCAGGGAATCGGCCAGCGGCTTGTTGGCTGGCGTGGGCATCTGCAGGAAGGGTACGTAACCACGGCCCATGGCGTAGTCGAGCGCGGTGAGGCCGTCCTCGTCCTTGGCGTTGATGTCCAGGCCCAGGTCCAGCAGTGTCTGGATCAGCTGCGGGTCGCCACCACCATTGCGCACGATGTAATGCAGTGCCGAACCGCCGCGCGAGCGCGCCAGGAAATGGCGCTTGGCCATGAGGGTGACATCGGCTCCCGACTGCGCCAGCAGGTTGACCAGTTCAATCGTGGGGTTTGCAGGACGGGCAGTGCGTGCACCCGCAGCCGGCATCGCGCCGCCACGGGGTGCCGCGGCACCGGCCAGCGTGCCGGCCACACCGCGCGGAGCGCCACCCGTAGCTGGGGCTGCGCCAGTGGGTGCAGCAGCGGGCGGCGCGGCACCAGCCGGCGCTGCGCCCGGTGCCCGTCCGCCTCCGGGCGGAGCAGCGCCGGGAGGCGGGCCACCACGGCCACGGCCGCCACCGGCGCGCGAAACTGCCAGGATGATGGCGCCGCGCCCATCGGAGGTTCCCAGTTTGGCATTGGCGCCATGCGCCAGCAGCAGCTTCACCAGTTCGAGGTCACCGGTGCCTACCGCTGCAAGGAATGGCGTCAGGCCGCGATCGGCTGAGGAGCCGAAGCTGGCACCGAAATACTGTTGCTGGTTCGGGTCGGCGCCGCGTTCCACCAGCATGTTCACCAGCTCACGGCCGGTTGCCGTGTTCGGGTGATCGGCATCCAGCGGGCTGCGGCTGCCCGTGCTGGTCATGTTGCCGATGGCCACGTGCAGCGGCGCACGGCCGTACCAGTCCCACTGGTTGACGTCGGCGCCGGCTTCAACCAGGCGCTTGGCGATATCCCAGTTGCCATTGAGCATGGCGATGGACAGCGGCACGATGCGCGAAGGGTCCGGCAGGTTCACATCGACCTTGTGCTTCAGCAGCACCTCGACGCATTCGCGGCAGTTCTCGCGTGCCGCATACATCAGCGGGGTCAGGCCGCCGCGGTCCAGTGCCTTGCCGCGGCTTTCGGCCGTGGCCACGCGCTGGTAGTCACGCACCGCCGAGATGGCGTTGATGTCCGCGCCCCTGGAGATGAGCAGCTCCATCATCTGGGGCTGGCGGCGTGCGCTGGCCCACATCAGTGGTGTCTGCTCGCCGAAGCGCTCGCGTGGATCCACCTTCGCGCCGGCCTTCAGCAGCAGCTTGGCCGCCTCGACATTGCCGCTGCGGGCCACCAGGTGCAGTGCGGTCTCGCCATCCGGGTTGGCCGAATTCGCATCCGCGCCAGCCTTCAGCAGCAGCTGGATCAGTTGCGTGTCGGCGATGTCCGCCGCCAGTTGCATGGCATCGACGCCGTAGTTGTTCATTGCCCGGACATCGGCGCCTGCCTTCACCAGGCGCTGGGCTTCGGCCAGGTTGCCGCTGAACACCGCCCATTGCAGCGGCGTGCTGCCATCGGGCTTGCGTGGCTCATCGGCGTTGCCCGCCACGGCGATGCCTGCGGCGCCAGCCATCAGGACAGCCGCGACCGCGGCTGCCAGAATTCCCCCTCCTCGCATGATCTTCAGACCTCGCTGAACGCGCCGGTGGCGTCGCCGAACTTCTCGATCTTCACGCCGGCGCGCTGCGCAACCGTCAGCAGCATGTTGGCGTGCGGGGTGTCCTTGGGCGCTGCGATGTGCTGGCCACCCTTGATGCCGCCACCCTTGCCCAGCAGCAGCTCCGGGAGCTGGCTGCAATTGTGCAGGTCGGAGTTTCCGAGGTTCGAGCCGTACAGGATGATGGAGTTGTCCAGCATGTTGCCTTCGCCTTCCTTGACGCTGGCCATGCGCTTGGCAAAGCGTGCGAAGCGCTCGATCTGGTAGGTCTGCACGCGCGCCAGCTTCTCCTGCTTGTCCGGATCCTCGCCATGATGCGAGAGCGGGTGGAAGGCTTCGTCCACGTTCACCGGCGGGAAAGTGCGCATGGAGGCTTCCTTGATCATGCGCAGGGTGGCAACGCGGGTCTGCCCCGTCTGGAAGGCCAGCATCAGCATTTCGAACTGCACGTCCACCAGCTCGGTGAAGTCATCCGGCGTGCCGCGCGGTGCATCCGGCAGCTCACCGAGGGAGTCTGCCTTGGCTTCCAGCTTCTGCACGCGGCTTTCAACCTCGCGCACCGATTCCAGGTAGTCGCTGACCAGCGCGCGATCCGAGGCGCCCAGCTGCCGGTTCAGGCTCTTGCTGGATTCCTGCACGTAGTCGAGCAGGCTGTCGGTGGCCTTCAGTCGCGCCACGCGATCCGTGTTGGAATCGCCGGGACCGAACATGCCGTAGAACACCTTGCGCGGATTGCCTTCCAGCGGAAGGCTCTGGTTCGGACCGCGGTACGAGGTGGCGCCACCAGGTTCAGCGCACAGCTCCAGCGACGACAGCGGGGTGTCCTGTCCGATCTGCTTGGCGGCAACCTGGTCGATGGAGATGCCGGCCTCCGGACCCCAGGTGGGACCTTGCGGATCCTGGCAGGTGAGCCAGGTCTGCTCGGTGATGCCATGCGGCGGGTTCTGGCGTTCGCCGGATTTGTTGCGCAGGCCGGAAACCACGGTGACGTAGTCACGGACGGATTCCATCGGCTTAAGGATGCGGGAAAATTCGAAGCCCTTGCCCGAGCCCTTCGGCACCCAGAACTTCTCCACGGCCCCATGCGGAATGTAGATGAAGGCCACGCGCGGCTTGATGGCCGCCGCGGTATTCGCCAGCGCGGTGTGCGCCGGAATCATCGCATCCAGCAGCGGCAGCGCGATGGCGGCGCCGGCGCCCTGCAGAACGGTACGGCGGGAAAGATGCTTCTTGGTGAGGAACATGGTCGTCTCCAGCCTTACTTGGCAACGATGGCAGCAGAAGAAGTGTCGGCGGCATTGGCGGCCACCTGGGCCGTCCTGGTAGCCGGTGCGGGCGCCGCCGCCGGGGCGCGGCGCCGGAAGGCATCGCTGTTCACGACGCCGAACACGATGGACTCGAAGCGGGAATTGTCGGCCTTGGCGTCGCGCACGATGCGGCGCACGGTGGGCATGTCGTGGAAGTCGATGTGCCGGCCCACCGCGTAGACCATCAGCTTCTCGGTGATGGTCTGCACCAGTTGGTCGCCGCGCACCGCCAGGGCCTGGTGCAGGTCCGCCGGGCCGCTTAGCCGGGTGCCATCGGGCATCACTGCCGCAGTGTCGATGGGCTGGCGCGACACGGCATCCACCGTGTGGAAGCCGCCGACCGTGTCGAAGTTCTCCAGTGCAAAGCCCAGCGGATCCATCACGGCATGACAGCTGGCGCAGGCCGGATTGCGACGATGGATCTCGGTCTTCTCGCGCGTCGTGGTGGGCTTGTTGCCCGTCACGGCATCGTTCAGGTCCGGCACATTGGGCGGCGGCTGCGCCGGCGGCGTGCCCAGCAGGCGCTCCATGATCCACACTCCGCGCAGCACCGGCGCCGTGCGGTTCGGATTTGCAGTGGTCATCAGCACCGCGCCCTTGCCGAGCAGTCCGAAGCGGTTCGGATCCGTCAGGGTAACGCGGCGGAATCCATTGCCCTTGATGTCCGTCATGCCATAGACCATGGCCACCTGTTCGTTCAGGTAGGTATGGTCTGCCGTCAGCAGGTCGACCACGCTGCGATCGGAACGCAGGACGCTGTCCATGAACAGCTCCAGCTCTTTCTTGAAGGCAGGGCGCACGTCGTACACGCCGGCGGCGTAGCTGAACAGCGCCTGCGATGGCGCGATGGTGTCCATCTTCGCGATGTTCAGCCACTGGAAGGCAAAGTCGCGGGTCAGCGAGATTGCGCGCGGATCGGCGAGCATGCGGTGCACCTGCGCCTTCAACACTTCGGGTTTCGACAGATCGCCCTTGGCGGCGATCTTGATCAGCTCGTCGTCGGGCAGGCTGCTCCACAGGAAGAAGGACAGGCGCGAGGCCAGTTCCAGGTCGGTGAGCGCCCGCGCGCCTTCATCGACGGTGGCTTCCGCGCGGTACAGGAACATAGGGCTGGCAAGGATCGCGGCCAGCGACTCACGGACGCCTGCCTCGAAACCGTCGGTCTTGCTCGTACGCTCGTAAAAGCGCATCAGCGGCGCGATGTCTTCGTCCGTTACCGGGCGACGGAATGCGTGGGTGGCGAGATTGGCAACGATCTTGCGCGCGCAGGGGGCTTCCTCGGCCGGGCTGGCGGGTTCGCAGATGAAGACCTTCTGGCGGCTGGCCGAGTCGCTCATGCCGGTGATCTTGACCGGACCCTTGATCTGGAAGGCATGCACGGCCTGGACGCGGTGCTGTCCGCCTTCGATCGGATTCGCCGACCGGCGATCATCGCCGGCCTGGTACTGCACGGTGCGTCCGTCGTCCTCGGCATAGCTGCGGCGCAGGAAGGTGACCGCCACGGTGTGCTGGCCGGCAGTGGCGTTGAAGCGGATGTCCTTCAGGCGGCCGTTGATCTTGGCGATGGAGTCGTCGAGCTTCTGGTCCACGGACCTGTGCTCTTCCTCGCCGCCGAGCTGCGTGCGCCAGAACTCCTTGCCATCCAGCAGTGCGATGACGGTGTTCTCGAACTCCATGTTCGGCACCGTACGCCCGAGGACCATGTCACCGATGGTCAGCACGTATTCGCCGTCGGCCGGGAAATTGTGCTCCACGCTCATGCCGCCGCGCGTGCCGAAGGGCATGCCGTCCCTGTACTTGCGCTGACTGCCGGACCCGTCATTCGGGCGCGCCGCCAGCGAGAGGATCATGTTGGGCACGAAGCCGTAGGTGGTTTCCAGCGGCACGGACTTCGGATCGCCCACTGCCAGCAGCGCCAGTGAACGTGCGGCGTTCACCGCCTGGTCCATGAACGAAGGGTTCATCTGCAGCACGACAGCGTTGGTGTCGAATCCGTCTTCGAGCGGATCCTGCGGCAGGTAGGTGGCCGGCTCTATGTCGAGGGCGAGCAGGTCCCGGATGGAATTGGCGTACTCGCGGCGATTGAGCCGGCGCAGCGGAATGAAGCCGGTGTACGGCGTGGCCTGGGCGCTGTCGAGCGTGGTCTCCAGCCAGGAGGCAAGGCCCGCCGCGTCCTTGCTGTCGAGCTTTGCCTTGGCGCTGATCGGGGGCATGAGCCCGCCGCGAACCTTCTTGACCGCGGTTTCCCAGACCTTTCCGTCCTGGGGGATGGAGTCGGCCGTCATGGCGTCGAAGGCGACCCCGCCAGCCCAGTCGTCAGTGTTGTGGCATTCGAAGCAGTGCTTCTCGATGAGTTTCCACTGCGCATGGGCGTCGTTCGGTGCGGCGGCTGCAGGGGTCTCGGCAGACCGGGCGGCCACGGAAAGAACGCAGGCAAGGGCGCCTGCGGCAATCAGGCCCGCTACCGATAACGGACGCCTGGTCACGAATTCCGACTCTGATGCACTGCGATTCAAACCCACCGTGTACTCCCCCGCAAAGCGATGCCGGGCGGTTGATAACCGCTGGCCCCATAGCCGACTAAGTATAAGAGCGATCGGCTTGACAAGGGTTCCCTTCGGCTCCGACAGTTAGCCATATGGATAACAATAATCTTTCGCTGGATGCCCTCTATTTCGCGTTGGCAGACCGCACCCGACGGGAGATCCTTCGCCGCCTCGCCGACGGCCCGGCTTCGGTCAGCGAACTTGCGCAGCCAGTACGCATGGCCTTGCCGTCGCTGCTCAAACACCTTCGCGTACTGGAGCATTCCGGGGCACTGGCTTCGCGCAAGCGTGGGCGCACGCGCACTTGCTGGTTGCGTCCCGCAGCTCTGCAGGCTGCGGAGCAGTGGCTCGGGGATCTGCGCCGGCCGGCGTTGCCGGGATTGGACTAAGGCCGCGTTACGATATGCGCATGCCTATTGCCATCCCGCCGGCCATGACGGCCACCTTGCTGCTGGTCCTGTCGAATGTCTTCATGACCTTTGCCTGGTATGCACATCTGAAGAACCTCTCCGGCCGGCCCTGGTTCATCGCCGCGCTGGTCAGCTGGGGCATTGCCCTGTTCGAGTATCTGCTGCAGGTGCCAGCCAACCGCATCGGCTACACCACGCTGTCGCTGCCGCAGCTGAAGATCCTGCAGGAGATCATCACGCTGGCCGTGTTCGTGCCCTTTGCGGTGTTCTACATGCGCACGCCGCTGAAGCTTGATTACCTGTGGGCGGCGCTGTGCATGGTGGCGGCGGCCTGGTTCATGTTCCGCGGCGCGGCGGCGCAACCTTCATGAAGCCTTCCCACTACACGCGCACGGCCGTGAGCCTGCACTGGCTCATTGCGGGCCTGATCCTGGCTGCCCTGTTCATGGGCTGGACCATGACCAGCATGGAAATCACCCCGGCGCGGCTGAAGCTGTTCAATTACCACAAGTGGGTGGGGGTCACGGTGCTGGCGCTGGCCTTGCTGCGGCTGTCCTGGCGCCTGTCGCATTCGCCTCCGCCGCTGGCGCCCATGCCGCGCTGGCAGCAGGCCGCCGCGCATGGCGGGCATGCCTTGCTGTACCTGTTGATGCTGGTTGTGCCGGTAACCGGCTGGATCTACAGCAATGCCTCCGGGTACCCGGTGGTCTACCTGGGCAAGTTGCCGCTGCCGAACCTGATGCAGCGCAACCGCGAGCTGGCTGGCCTCTGGAAGGACATACACGTGACCCTGGCCACCACGCTGGCGATCATTGTTGCGTTGCATGTGCTGGCTGCCCTGCAGCATCACTTTCTGCACAGGGACGATACACTGCGTCGCATGTTCACCTGGCGGCGATGAGGATAGTGCAGTGAAATACACGCGGGCAGTGTTGCTGGTATTGACCACTCTTACGGGCCTGGCCACAGCCGCCGACCTGAACATCGGCCCCACTGCCGGCAGCACCGTCACCGCAGCGTTCAAGCAGGAGGGCGCCGAAGTGGAGTCGCCCTTCACCCGTTTCACCGGCCGCATCAGCTACGACCCGGCAAACGTTGCCGCGGCCACGGCGCTGATCGAAGTGGAAACCGGCAGCTACGACATCGGTGATCCGGCCTACAACGCCGAGGTGCGCAAGAAGTCCTGGTTCGATTCGGCCACGCATCCGAAGGCGCAGTTCAAGTCCACGGCCGTCAAGGCGGGTGCGCAGGGCTTCGAGGCCACCGGCCAGCTCACACTCAAAGGTCGCGTGCAGACAGTGACCGTGCCTGTGAAGGTCAGCACCGGTCCGAAGGGAACGGCATTCGACGGATCCTTCGCCATATCGCGCAAGGCCTTCGGCATCGGCGATCCCATCTGGGATGGCGCACTGGAAGACAAGGTCCTGATCAAGTTTCATCTGGTCGGCGGCAAGTAACGCCGGCCTGTCCGGTTACAAAGGCATACAGGGAGAGCACTCATGATTCGCAAGGTACTTCTGGCGGCTTCGGCATTTCTGGCGGGCGCAGCCATGGCCGAGCCGGTGACCTACACCATCGATCCCAGCCACACCTATCCGGCTTTTGAGGCCGATCACATGGGCGGAATGTCGGTGTGGCGCGGCAAGATCAATTCAACCTCTGGCGCGTTCACGCTCGACAAGGCTGCCAAGACTGGCGAGGTCAGCGTGTCCATGGACATGGCGTCGATCGACTTCGGCCACGACAAGATGAACGAGCATGCGCGCAGCGCCGACATGTTCGACGTGGCGAAGTTTCCCACTGCCACCTACAAGGGCAAGGTCAGCAAGTGGAACGGCGACTCACCTGCCGAAGTGGATGGCCAGCTCACGATGCATGGCGTCACCAAGCCGGTGAAGCTGGTGCTGAACAGCTTCCTGTGCAAGCCCAATCCGATGACGCGCAAGGAAACCTGTGGCGCGGATGCGGCGGCCACCTTCAATCGTGGCGATTTCGGTGTGGCCTATGGCAAGGATTTCGGCTTCAAGCTGGACGTGACTCTGCGGATCTCGGTCGAGGCGATCCACAACTGAGCAGCAACTGGCTGCTCAGGGCTGATCTGCTGCAGGGGCGCGCAAGGCCTGCAGCAGCATCGGCAGCGAATCCATGGGAGCAGAGCAGGTGCTCCCGCGACACAGATAGGCCACCGGACCGGCGCGCGGTGTTTTCCCGGCCAATGCCGGCGGCAGGCCAGGGCTGTCGGCGGGGATGGCCAGCACGCTGACATCGGGGCGCCATACCCGTTGCAGCTCCCGGCGCCAGAGGTCGATTTCATCCGGCGCACCGCGCAGGATCACCATTCGCTGCGGCTGCAGGTACTGCTCAAGTGCCGTTGCCATGGCCACCTGTCCCAGTGGCGTATCGGCCAACGAGGCCCAGGCTGCGCGCAGTGTGCGTTCCGCGGCCTCGAGATAGCGCGGTTCGCCCAGCAACCAGCCCAGCTGCAGCAGCGCGCCGGCAGCGATGGCATTTCCCGACGGCGTGGCGTCATCGTGGAAATTGCGGCTGCGGTGGATCAGCGCCTCGTGGTCGTGGGCGGTGAAGTAGAAGCCGCCGTGCTCGCGATCCTCGAAGCGCTCCAGCAATGCATCGGCCAGCTGTGCGGCGAAGTGCAGCCAGCGTGCATCGAAGCGCAGCGTCAGCAGCGACAGGATGGCAGCCAGCAGATAGGCATGGTCATCGAGATAGGCGTCCAGGCGCGCATCGCCGGCACGGGAGGTGGCCAGCAGACGTCCATCGCGCCAGTGTTCGCGCATCAGGAATTCCAGTGCCTCGGCCCCGGCGTTGGCAAAGTCCGGGCGATCCAGGGCGCGTGCCGCATCGGCCAGCCCCTTGATCGCCAGCGCATTCCATGCGGTGAGGATCTTGTCGTCGCGTCCCGGCGGCACGCGGCGCATGCGCAGCTGCAGCAGTGTGCTGCGGGCAACAGCGTCCCTGGCGGGATCTTCCGGTTCGCGCCTTGCTGTCAGATGCCAGCCGCCCTCGAAATTGGCTGGAAGATCGAGGCCGTAGTCTGCAATGAAGCGTTCCGCGGCTTGCGCATCCAGTGCAGCGCGCACCTGCTCCGGCGTCCACAGGTAGTACAGGCCTTCATGTCCTTCCGAGTCCGCGTCCCATGCGGCGTGGAAGGCGCCACCCGGATCGCGCAGATCGCGCAGCAGGAAATCACCGGTTTCCGCAGCGACCCGCGCAAATTGCGGTTCACCCGTGGCCGCCGCGGCCGCGGAGTACACCGACAGCAGCGAGCCGTTGTCGTACAGCATCTTCTCGAAATGCGGGATTTCCCAGCGTTCATCGACGCTGTAGCGGCAGAAGCCGCCGCCCAGCTGGTCGAACAGCCCACCGTCGGCCATGCGCTTCAAGGTGAGTGTGGCCATGAACAAGGCCTGCAGGTCCGGGCTGCTGCTGCCAGAGGTGGCATGCCAGTGGCGCAGCAGCCATTCGATCATGCCGGCATGCGGGAACTTCGGCGCCGGACTGAAACCGCCATGCTGGCGATCGAAGCGCTGCTCCAGCTGCACGCGCAGCAGCTGCAGGGGTGCATCTCCCAGGGCGCCCTGCAGCGGCGCTGCCGGTGCGTCGATGGAATCCAGGGCCTCGACCAGCGCGGCGGACTGGCCACGCAGTTCAGCGCCGTGTTCCAGGTACACCTGCGATACCCGCCGCAGCAGGTCGCTGAACGCAGGCATGCCATGACGCGGCGCCGGCGGAAAATAGGTGCCGCCGAAGAAGGGCCGCTGGTCGTCGTGGCAGAGGAACATGGTCAGCGGCCAGCCGCCGGCGCGCCGGGCAAGCAGCTGGTGCGCCAGCTGGTAGATGCGATCCACGTCGGGCCGCTCCTCGCGGTCCACCTTGATGTTGATGAACAGCTCGTTCATCAGCGCCGCGGTGGCCGGATCCTCGAAGGATTCATGTGCCATCACATGGCACCAGTGGCAGGCGGAGTAGCCGATCGACAGCAGTACCGGTTTGCCCGAGGTGCGGGCGGCGGCAAATGCCGGCTCGCCCCAGGGGTACCACTGCACCGGATTGCTCGCATGCTGCAGCAGGTACGGGCTGGTCTCCTGCGCGAGACAGTTGGGTTGATTGTGGTCGCTGGAACTCATCGACGCCGGCATGCCGTAAACTCGCGCCACTATGACAGATTCCCCATCGCCCGATCTGGTGCTGAAGCGCCGCGAGGATGCGCGTATCCGCTCCGGTCACTGCTGGGTGTTCTCGAATGAGGTCGACACGGCACGCACGCCGCTGGCCGCCATCGAAGCCGGTGCCGCGGTGCGCGTGCTGGATCACAAGGGCCAGTTCCTGGCCCATGCGCTGTTCAACCCGCATGCCTTGATCTGCGCGCGCGTGCTCAGTACCCGCGAGGACCAGCCGGTGGACGCCGCGCTGCTGGTGGCGCGGCTGCGTGCGGCGCTGGCGCTGCGCGAGCGCTATGTGGGCGGGGCGCACTATCGGCTGGTGTACGGCGAATCCGATGGGTTGCCCGGGCTGGTGGTCGACCGTTACGGCCCGGTGCTGGTGGGGCAGATCGCCACGCTGGCCATGGAGCAGCGCCGCGAAATGATCGAGCAGGCCCTGCAGGAAGTACTCGGGCCACTGCAGCTGGTATGGAAGAACGATGGGAACTCCCGCGAGCTGGAGTCGCTGCCGCGCGAGGTGCGGGCGGCAGGCGGCGGAATCCCGGCCGAACTGCAGGTGATCGAGACCGGGCTGCGCTTTGCGGTGCCGCTGGCGGAGGGCCAGAAGACCGGCTGGTTCTACGACCAGACGGGCAATCGCGCACGCCTCCGGAGCATGCTGCCGAAGGGCGCGCGCGTGCTCGATGTCTGCAGCTATGTGGGCGGATGGGGCATTTCCACGCTGGCCGGCGGTGCAGCGGAAGCGCTGTGCGTGGACTCTTCTGCAACCGCGCTGGAATGGGCACAGCGCAATGCCCGTGACAATGGCGTCGATCTGGCGGTATGGCGTGGCGATGCCTTCGACGTGATGGCGGCGCTGGCCCAGGAAGGCCGGCAGTTCGATGTGCTGGTGGTGGATCCACCGGCTTTCGCGAAACGCCGCAAGGATCTGCCGCGCGGCATCGCCGCCTATCGCAAGCTCAACCAGCTGGCCATGCAGCTGGCCGCCGACGGGGCGCTGCTGGTGAGCTGTTCATGCTCCTGGCATCTGCCGCCCGAGGCATTCACCGAGTTGCTGCAGTCCGCTGCCATGCATGCCGGCTGCAATCTGCGGTTCATTGGACTTGGCGGGCAATCGGCTGATCATCCGGTGCACCCCGCCATGCCCGAGACGCGCTATCTGAAGGCCTTTTTCGGACACATTTCCCGATAGAATCCAGACCATGCTGCGATACCCCGATATCGATCCCGTTGCCCTGCACCTGGGCCCACTGCAGATTCACTGGTACGGCATCATGTATGTCGTCGGATTCGCCTTCGCCTGGTGGCTGGGGCGGCGCCAGGCGGCGCGTCCGGGCAGCACCTGGACGAATGACGATGTGGACGACCTGATCTTCTGGGCAATGGTGGGCGTGATCGCCGGCGGTCGCATCGGCTACGTGCTGGTGTACGTGCTCGGCTACCAGATGGAGCTGTTGCGCGAAGACTGGCTGTATCCGCTGAAGATCTGGAAGGGCGGCATGTCCTTCCACGGCGGGCTGGTCGGTGTAGCGCTCAGCCTGGCCCTGTTTGCGCGGCGGCGTGGACGCAAGCTGCTCGATGTATTCGACTTCACCGCACCGCTGCCGGGTATCGGCATCTGCGCGGTGCGCATCGGCAATTTCATCAATGGCGAGCTCTGGGGCGCGCCCACGGAATCCCGCTTTGGCTTCATCGTGCGCGATCCCACCGGTGGCGAGACCATCGTGCGGCACGCCTCGCAGCTGTACGAGGCGGCACTGGAGGGTCTGTTCCTGTTCCTGCTGCTGTGGTGGGTGGCGCGCAGGCCGCGCCCGCTGGGCCTGCTTACCGGCCTGTTCCTGGTGGGTTACTCCATTGCCCGCATCCTGATCGAATTCGTGCGGGTCCCGGATACGCAGGTGGGATATCTGGTTGGTGACTGGCTCACCATGGGTCAGCTGCTCTCCTGGCCCATGCTGCTGGGGGGCGTGGCGCTGCTGTTGCGGGCGAAGATGCAGCCACAGCCTTCGGGCAACTACGCGGCAAGGGCAGCGGCAGCGGCGTGAATGCCTATCTGGAGCTGCTGCGCGCGGTACGTGAGCGCGGCACGCACAAGGCCGACCGAACCGGTACGGGAACACTGTCGCTGTTCGGCTGGCAGATGCGCTTCGACCTTGCGGCCGGCTTTCCACTGGTGACCACCAAGCGCATCCATCTGCCTTCGGTGGTGCATGAGTTGCTGTGGTTCCTGCGCGGTGAAACCAACACGCGCTATCTGCGCGAGCATGGCGTGAGCATATGGGATGAGTGGGCCGATGCCGCGGGTGAGCTGGGGCCGGTGTATGGCCGTCAGTGGCGGGCCTGGGGAGCTGCAGACGGACGCGCCATCGACCAGCTCTCAGGCATTGTCGAGACCCTGAAACGCAACCCGGATTCGCGGCGCATGATCGTCAGCGCCTGGAACGTGGGAGAGCTGGAACAGATGGCGCTGCTGCCCTGTCACGCGCTGTTCCAGTTCTACGTGGCCGAGGGCCGGCTCTCCTGCCAGCTCTACCAGCGCAGCGCCGATGTGTTTCTTGGCGTCCCGTTCAACATTGCCTCGTATGCGCTGCTGACCCACATGGTGGCGCAGCAATGCGATCTGCAGCCGGCAGAATTCATCTGGACCGGCGGCGATTGCCATCTGTACCTGAATCACTTCGAGCAGGCTGACGAGCAGTTGTCGCGCCAGCCTTTATCACCACCCGTGCTGCGCTTCCGGCGCCGCCCGCCAACCCTTTTCGACTACCAGGCAGAGGATATTGAATTCGTGAATTACCAGCATCTCGCGCCCATCAAAGCGTCCGTGGCGGTCTGATCATGGCCGCAGCAAAGAAGGCAAAGAAAAAAGCAGCAGTGCGCACCGTGGCCAAAAAGACCGCCGCGCGCAAGGCGCCCAACAAGTGGCTGCTCGTGCGCCGTTCGAAGGTGCATGGCAATGGCTGCTTTGCGCGCTGCTTCATTCCCAAGGGCACGCGCATCATCGAGTACCTGGGCGAGCGCGTCTCGCACAAGGAGGCGGACCGCCGTTACGAAGGCGCCGATGTGAACGACAACCACACCTTCCTGTTCATCGCCGACCGGCGCACCGTGATCGACGCCACGCGCGGCGGCAACGAGGCGCGCTGGATCAACCACAGCTGCGATGGCAACTGCGAATCGGAGACCGAGAAGGGCCGCGTCTTCGTCGATACGCTGCGCGACATCGAGAAGGGCGAGGAGCTCGGCTACGACTACCAGATCGGCCGCGACAAGAACGATCCGCCCAATGTGGACGAGATCTACGCCTGCCGCTGCGGCTCGCCGAAGTGCCGCGGTTCCATGCTGTGGCCGCCGAAGCGCAAGAAGGCGCGCCGCAAGAAGACAGCAAAGCGTGCTCCGGCCAGCGCAACGCGGCGCAAGAAGAAGAAAGCGGGTTCACGGCGCAGCGCATGAAGCTGACCGCAGTCGTCGCTGTTTCCGACAACGATGTCATCGGCCGTGACAACGCGCTGCCATGGCATATGCCGGCGGACCTGGCGTTCTTCAAGCGGGTGACGATGGGCAAGCCCATCCTGATGGGTCGGCGGACCTGGGACTCCATCGGGCGTCCGCTGCCCGGGCGACGCAACATCGTGCTGACCCGCGGGGGCTTTCAGGCCCCCGGGGTCGACACAGTGCACAGCATCGATGAGGCGATGGCGCTGGTGGCTGGCGAGCCGGAAATGATGGTGATCGGCGGAGCCGAAATCTTCCGCCTGGTCATGCCGCGCATGACGCATATCCACCTGACGCGCGTGCACTGCCGGATCGACGGCGATGTCTTCATGCCGGAAATCGTGCCGCAGGAGTGGCGCGAGGTCAGCCGTGACGAGCATCCCGCCGACGCGCGCAATGCCTGCGCGCTGAGCTTCATCCTGCTCGAACGGGTAGCCGCTCCAGCCGCGCATTGACCAGCAACGCCGCCGATTCCGGCGTGGCGTCGATTGCCAGTTCATCGAGGATCTGCTGCTGGATGCGGCCGCGCCGCAGCGCAACGGCGTACGGGATCTCATCGTGGAACATCACCATCGAGTAGCGCGGGATGAAGCGCTCCGGATACAGCCGCTCCAGCGCCAGTGACAGGGCCTTCTGCTGCTGGAAGCGCGGATCGCGCACGGTATCGCGCATCTCGCCATAGTTCTCCAGCGCCATCTGCGCGATGGCCAGGCAGTCTTCGCGCCGGGCATTGTCGAAGCGGCTGAACGCCCGGGCAGGGTCCTGCTGCAGCAGCTCGTCGAGAATGCGGCAGTCCTCGAAGGCGCAGTTCATGCCCTGGCCGTGGAAGGGCACGATGGCATGTGCGGCGTCACCGACCAGCAGCAGCCTTTCGGCATCGTGCCAGCGTGGACAGTAGAGGGTGCCCAGCATGCCTTGCGGATGCGTCAGGAACTGCCTTGCCAGGTCCGGCACCAGCGCCAGGAAATCGGGGAATTCCTCGCGGAAGAAGCGCTCGACCTGCTGCGGGGTCTGCAGCGCATCGAAGCCGGTTTGTCCGGCGCCGGCATCCGCCTCGCGCTGCAGGAACAGCGTGGCAGTGAAGGTGCAGTCGGCGTTGGGCAGCGCGATCAACATGTGGCCGCCGCGTGGCCAGATATGCAGCGCGTCCATGGCCAGCGCTGCCTGGCCCGCGCGCAGCGGCACCTGCAATTCCTTGTAGTCGTGGGGCAGGCGCGCTTCGGTGACGGTGAAACCATCGTGCTGCGCCAGCGCATGGCGCAGTACCGAGCCGGCGCCATCGGCGCCGATGATGCGCTCCGCGCTGACTTCGTAGTCCTTTCCATCCCTCAGGTCGCGCATCTGCAGTCGGCCACCGCCGTAGCCCAGGCATTGCTGTCCGAAGTGCAGGCGCAGGGAGGGCAGTTCGCGGGCCGCGTCGGCAAGGGTGGCACTCAGGGCCGCGCGTGAAACCGACCAGATCACCTCGTGTTCGCGCTGCCCATAGGCGATGAATTGTTCCGGCCGACCGGATTCATGGATCTGCCGGCCGCGCATGCGCACGCACAGCGGCGCGATCCGTGACAGAACTCCGGCGGTATCCAGGGCGCGCATGCCCCTTGCAGCCAGCGCCAGGTTGATCGACCGGCCTGCTTCTGCCGCCGCGCCATGTGGATCGCCGCGGCGCTCGTACAACTGAACCTCCACACCCCGGCGCGCCAGCAGGATGCCGAGCAGGCAGCCTGCGGGTCCCGCGCCGACGATGTGGATCACGCCGGGCGTCCCGGTGCCGCAAGGGCTGCGGAAAGTGCGCTGCAGAAACGTGCGACATCACTGAAGCTGTTGTACAGCGGCGCGAATGACAGCCGCAGCACGTCCGGTTCGCGCCAGTCTGCCACCACGCCGCTGCGGCCCAGCGCGTCAAAGGCGCGGCGGCCTGCATCGGGTCCGGCTCGCAGCCGCAGCGAAAGCTGGTTGCCACGCTGCGCGCCTACACGCGGCGTGATGACCTCCACATCCGCCGCGAAGCGGCGGTCGAGCTCCTCCAGCAGCAGCGAAGTCATCTGCAGCGACTTGGCACGCAGCGCCTCGATGCCGGCTGCTTCGAAGATCGGCAGGGAGGCCAGCAGCGGCGCGGCAGAGAGGACGGGCGGATTGCTGATCTGCCAGGCCGCAGCGCCAGCGGCAGGCAGGAATTCCGGACCCATGCGGAAGCGCGTTGCCGGGTCGTGACCCCACCAGCCCGCAAGCCCGGGCAGGCGGGCGCGCGAGTGTTGCTCGTGCACGAATACGCCGGCAATCGCGCCGGGCCCGGCGTTGAGGTACTTGTAGCTGCACCAGGAGGCAAAGTCCGCGCCGTCATCGTGCAGTTGCAGCGGCAGGTTGCCGATGGCATGTGCCAGATCGAATCCGCAATAGGAGCCTGCGCACCGCGTGGCATGTGCAATGCGCGACAGGTCGAATGAGCGACCGCTCAGGTACTGGACTCCCGGCCACAGCACCAGTGCGATTTCATCACCCCGCGTTTGCAGCAGGTCCTCGAGCTGTGTTTCATCACAATCCGTGGCGCCTGGTTCCGGCGCCAGTTCGATCAGCGCATCCTCCACTGCCAGTCCATGCCATTGGATCTGGCTGACCACTGCATGCCGGTCGGATGGAAATGCGCCGGCTTCAATGACGATGCAGCGGCGCTTTCCCTGCGGGCGGTAGAACGAGGCCATCAGCAGATGCAGGTTCACTGACAGCGCATTCATCGCCGCGACTTCCGGCTCGCGTGCGCCGGCCAGCAGCGCCAGTGGTGCGGCAAAGCGCTCGGCATATTCGATCCATGGGCGTCGCGCAGTGTGGTGCCCCTGCACGCCAAGCCGTGCCCAGTCGTCGATTTCTTCCTGTACCCGCTCGCGGGCCGCCAGTGGCATCAGGCCCAGCGAATGTCCGCACAGATAGAGGGCGCTGCGGTCATCCGGCCCCACCGGGTGGGCAAACTGACGGCGGAACCTGGCCAGTGGATCGGCCGCATCCAGCGCGCCGGCCTGGAGGGCCAGGGTTTCGCCGCTCATCCTTGCACCAGTGGCAGATGCAGCGGACGGCTGGGTACCGCATCACCGCTGAAGGCAGGCAGCTGCAGTTGCAGCGCACAGGGGCCATCTGCCAGGTGCAGGGGAAACGTGGCCAGCTCGGTGATGGTGCATTCGGAACGCTTCGCGGCGGCCAGGTCGGTGCTGCCCGGCGGCAGGCCGAAGAAGATGCGGTGCGCGGTCAGGCGACCCTGATCCTGGCTGCGATCCACCGACGGCAGATCCACCACCAGATGTTCGATGTTGCGTGCCACCAGTTCCGTCATCAGCTGGCGGGTCAGGTAGGGCGGGTTTTCGCTGCCGGTTGCGGCGCCCGTGCGCAGCAGCAGGGCGCGCGGCTGGGAGGCGGCCTTGCTCTGCCATGCGGCCAGCAGATCGCTGCGCGTTACCACCAGGTCCCCCGCCAGCGGCGCAGGATCGGAATCCTCATCGGTGTCGCTGGCGGCGCGGGGCGTCAAGCTGAGCAGTATGGCCGGCACGGGTGCCAGCGGGGCGAACTGGTACAGCGGCCGCTGTTGCAAGGTGAGATGGCTGGCACTCTCGGTGTGCGTGCCATTGCAATGAGGGATGAGCGTGATGCTGCGGCAATTGCAGCTGGCGCCACGTGCGACCTCACCCTCGAAGCCTTCGATGCGGAACGCGCGGCTCTGTGCGGCGGGCGCGCCGAAGTGGCGTGGTTGCGCGGCGTCGAAGTGCAGCGTCAGGGCCAGCGAAGTGGCCGCCGAGAAATCCACCCCGGGCCCGCGGCCCGCAACTGCCGCAGACATCCGTCAGGCCTGCTTGCTGCGCGCCGCCGGCACCGGCGCCACGGTGCCGCAATGCCGGCAGGTGCGATGCTGTGCGCTGTCGTAGTAGCGCTGGAACACCGGCGGGAACTGCGTCTCGATGTTGGTCAGCTCGAAGAATTCCTCATAGAGTTTCTGGTTGCAGTTCTCGCAGTACCACTGCAGCCCATCCTTCTCTCCCTCCTGCCGGCGCCGCTCGATCACCAGCCCGACAGTGTCGGGAAAGCGCTGCGGCGAATGGGGCAGGTTGGCGGGCAGCAGGAACATCTCCCCTTCGCGAATGGGTATGTCGGTGAAGCGGCCTCCCTGCACGGTACGCAGCAGCATGTCCCCCTGCACCTGGTAGAAGAATTCCTGGCCGGGATCCACGTGGAAGTCGCTGCGCGAGTTGGGCCCTCCCACCACCATGATGATGAAGTCGCCTTCCGGATACAGCATCTTGTTGCCCACCGGCGGTTTCAGCAGGTGCCGGTGTGATTCGATCCACTTTTTGAAATCAAGGGGCTGGAGCATTCTGTGGCCTATCGGTCATGCTGTGATTCCCAGGATATTGTAGAGGCAACCATGCACCGCAATCGCGCCTTCGCGCCGCTGCCAGCGGTGGCCGTATTCCTGGCGGGTACGCTGGCAGGCTGCGCCAGCGTCAAGTCGCACTGGCCTTTCGGCCAGAAGCCAGCCGAGGCGCCGCAGCCGGTGCGTGAACTGGCAGTGCAGGCGCCGGCCGACGCCGCAGTGCCGGTGGTGCTGCAGTACTGGGAACGCAATACGCTGGTGATAGACCTGCAGGGCGTGCCGGGCATGGGCAGCCTTTCGCTTGCTCCCGAGGCCGGTCATGTATGGCCGGCACGGCTGGCATTCCGCATGTCGCCGGCGCGCTTCCAGCAGCTTGAAGTGGTTGGCGAACAGCGGGTGCTGCTGCCGGTGGCGGCGGGAACGGATATGACGACGGCAGAGGTGCCTGCGGGCGTCTATGTCGGCACGACTACCCGGCTGGCGCTGCGCTGGGGCGCGGCCGCTTCGTTCTGATTCCGGCGCGGAATCCTCAGCGCCACTGCCACTGCAGGCCCAGCATCGCCGAGCGTTCCGGACCTGATTCGTAGTAACGGCCATTGCCGTCATTGACGATGACCGAGCCGATGTAGCGGTGGTCCAGCAGGTTTTCCACGCGCGCGAATGCCCGCAATGTGCTCTGGCCGAATATCCAGTCGCGTCCCGCTTCGGCATTGAGCAGGCCGTAACCCGGCGCAGCTTCGCTGCCGACATCGTTGGCCACCAGTTCACTGATGCCCTGGAATTCCAGGGCCGTGCTCCAGCGGCCGGGAGACCACTGCAATCGCACCATGCCCTGTTGCTCGGCCACACCCGGGATGCGTGAGCCCGCCGGTACCAGCACGTTCGGCACGGTACAGCCGGGCGCGGTGCAGATCATGTAATCGCTGGTGAATGTGGCATCGACCCAGGTGTAGCTGACCTCCAGTTGCAGGTCATGCGACAGCGGCACGGCGGCCGAGCCTTCAAAGCCCTGGCGCCGCGCGCTGTCGATATTGCGGTAGCTGCTGCGCCCGCCGGTATTGCGGGCCACCGCGAGTTCGTCGCGGGTATTGGCGCGGAACAGCGCGGCTTCGAACTGCGGGCCTGAGGGCAGGTGCCACTTGGCGCCAAGTTCATAGTTGTCGCTGCGCGCCGGGTCGAGATTGAATGCCAGCCCGGGCTGGCCGTCGGCGCGATAGCTCAGTTCGTTGAAAGTGGGGGTCTCGAAACCCTGGCCCGCAGCGAAATACAGCCGCAGTGAATCCGAAGGCCGGTACATCAGTCCGGCCACTGGCGTGGTGTCGTCGTAGTCGCGGCTGCCACTGTCATCCGGATTCGTGCCGACGATGTAATGGTCTTCGGATTTGAAGTCCACTTCGCTGTGGCGAACGCCAGCCAGCAGGGACCAGCGTGCAGCGAACTGCCACCACATCTGCATGAACTGGTCCGCATTGGCGACGTTGTTGTTTTCGTCCCGGCGCAGCCGGCCCGGCACGCCGAGGGTGCTGCCGCTGAAATTCTCGAAGCCCTGGCGCACCTGGTCCTGCTCGTCGAAATTCACCCCGGCCGTGATTTCAAACTGGCGATCCAGCAGCTTGCCCTGCGCAGACCAGCGCAGGTCTGCCCCCATGTAGTCGTTGTTCAGGTCGACCACGCCGCCGGAGTGCAGCGGATTGGCCTGCACCGCTACCGGGATTCCCAGCACTTGGTTGATCTTGCGGTTGCCGACGTAGCCCACGGCGCGCAGCGCCTGGGTTCCGGCGAAGCGCTGTTCGAATACCACGCCGCCCTGCAGCTGCTCGACTGACTTGCGGGTGTTGAACTGCGTGGCCACGGACACCACCTGGCGCGGGTCCGCGTTCCAGTCGGCGCGGGTGAGGCCCAGCGGGTCTTCCGCCTCGGGAATGTCCAGATAGTTGCCGACCAGGTACAGATCGCGGGATGGCCCGGTATCGAAGCCGATACGCGCATTGACCACGTCGCGCTGCGCGGCGCTGTGATCACGGTAGCCGTCGGTCTCGAAACGCGATGCGGCCAGGTTGTAATCCACCGGCCCGGCTGCGCCGAGGGTCTGTGCGCCAAGACTGCGCGCATCGAAGCTGCCGTAGGTGGCGCGCACACGCGTCGGCCCGTCTTCGCTGCCGGGGCGGCTCCACATCTGCACCACGCCGCCGGAAGAGTTGCCGTACAGCGCCGAGAACGGACCGCGCATCACCTGCATGCGATCGCCGCCCAGCATGCTGAAATGCGACAGCTGGCCCTGGCCATCAGGCATGGATGCCGGAATGCCGTCGGAGTAGATGCGCAGGCTGCGCACCCCGAAAGTAGAGCGGGCACCGAAGCCGCGGATTGACAGCTGCGTGTCCTGGGCATAGTTCTGGCGATCCAGCGCCGTGACTCCGGCGATGCCGGACAGTGCTTCGGTGACATTGACCTGCGCGCGGTTGGCATTCGACTCCAGCTGCACAGTGGTCACGGAGGCGGGCACGTCCATATCTGCCACGCTGCGCAGTCGCGTGGCGCTGACCTCAACGGTGTCCAGCTCCGGGGTTCTATCGGTTGCTTCAGCTGCCAGCGCGCCGGCGGCAAACAGGACTGAAGCGGCGGGAATGATCAGTACGGTACGTGCCATATGAATCGGACGCCTTGGTAACGGAATAAGGACGGGTGGGGATTCTAGCCGAGGCAGCATCCACTGCGGCCCAGCATGAAAGTTCAGGGTGTAGTGTGGCCGGTCGGCGGACCGGAACAGCCGGCCAGCAGCATCCCCGCAACAACCGCGGCAGCAGTTCTATGCAAGCGTGTGATAGACATTCTGCACGTCCTCGTCCTGCTCGAATTTGTCGAGCAGTGTCATCACCTCGGTGGCCTGCTCTTCGGAGAGGGTGGTTGGCGCGCCGCACAGGTACTCGTGCGCCGCCGACAGAGGCGTGATGCCGCGGTCTTCCAGCGCCTTCTGCAGTTGCCCGAAATCGTCGAAGGCGCAGCGTACGATCAGCTGCGGCTCGCCCTTCTCGCCGCTGCCTTCGCCCATTTCATCGAGCCCATGGTCGATCAGGTACAGCTCGAGATCGTCGTGGTCGATGCCGGCGGGATCGAGCCGGAATACTCCCAGCTTGCGGAACATGAAGCTCACGGCGCCGTTGCTGGCCAGGTTGCCGCCATTCTTGGAGAAGATGTTGCGCACGTTGGCGACGGTGCGCGTGGGATTGTCGGTGGCGGTTTCAACCAGCACCGCGACGCCATGCGGTGCATAACCCTCGTAGAGGATTTCGCTGTAGTTGGTGGCATCGCGGCCGGCAGCGCGTTTGATCGCAGCCTCGACCTTGTCCTTGGGCATGTTGACCGCGCGCGCATTCTGTATGACGCGGCGCAGCGCGGGGTTGCCGCTGGGATCCGTGCCGCCGGATTTCACCGCGATGGTGATTTCCTTGCCGATCTTGGCGAACTGCTTCGCCATGCGGTTCCAGCGCGCGAACATCGTGTGCTTGCGAACTTCGAAGATGCGACCCATGTGCCCGTCCGATAAGTGAAAAGCTGCCCGGGGCATGTGCTGCCATGGGCATGCACCCCGCGAGGTTGCACAGTTTGCCGCATTACTGGCGCCAGCGGGGGCTTTGCGACATCATTGCCGGCCTTTCCCCGCAGCGGGGAACCTCATCAACAACAAGGGTTATTGCCATGCCGTTGAGTGACATCGAGATTGCGCGTCAGGCCAAAATGCAGCCCATCGAGAATGTGGCAGCGAAGATCGGCATCAATCGTGACCAGCTGCTGCAGTACGGCCCCTACAAGGCCAAGCTGTCGCTGGACGCCGTGAAGGAAATCGGCAAGCGCAAACCCGGCAAGCTGATCCTCGTGACTGCAATCAACCCGACGCCTGCAGGCGAGGGCAAGACCACGACTACCGTAGGACTGGGCGACGGCCTCAATGCCATCGGCAAGAAGGCCATCATCTGCCTGCGCGAGCCCTCGCTCGGACCTTGCTTCGGCGTGAAGGGCGGCGCGGCCGGCGGCGGCTATGCGCAGATCGTGCCGATGGAAGACATCAACCTGCACTTCACCGGTGACTTCCACGCCATTGCCGCGGCCAACAACCTGCTGGCGGCGATGATCGACAACCACATCTACTGGGGCAACGAGCTGGGCATCGATGTGCGCCGTGTCACCTGGAAGCGCGTCGTCGACATGAACGATCGCGCGCTGCGCCAGATCACCAACTCGCTGGGTGGCCCGGGCAACGGCTATCCGCGCGAGGATGGATTCGACATCGTCGTGGCCTCGGAAGTGATGGCGATCTTCTGCCTCGCAACCGATCTGGACGACCTGACGCGCCGCCTCGGCAACATCATTATTGCGCGCACGCGCGACAAGAAGCCCATCCGCGCGAAGGAGCTGGCGGCCGATGGCGCCATGGCCGTGCTGCTGCGCGATGCGCTGAGCCCGAACCTGGTGCAGACCCTGGAAGGCAACCCGGCCTTCGTGCACGGTGGCCCGTTCGCCAACATCGCGCACGGCTGCAACACCGTGATGGCCACGCAGACCGGCCTGCGCCTCGGTGAGTACACCGTGACGGAAGCCGGCTTCGGCGCCGACCTGGGTGCGGAGAAGTTCCTCGACATCAAGTGCCGCAAGGCCGGCCTCGCGCCGGATGCCGTGGTCATCGTGGCCACGGTGCGTGCGCTCAAGATGCACGGTGGAGTCGCGAAGGATCAGCTGGGCAAGGAAGACCTCGCCGCGCTGAAGAAGGGCTTTGCGAACCTCGAGCGCCACCTGCAGAACCTCGCCAAGTTCGGCGTGCCGGCCGTGGTGGCCATCAACAAGTTCATCGCCGACACCGAGGCCGAGCACAACCTGATCAAGGAACTGTGCGCCGGCGTGGGTTCGAAGGCCATCCTGTGCTCGCACTGGGCCGATGGTTCCAAGGGCACGGTTGAGCTGGCGCATGAAGTGGTGAAGATGGCCGAAAGCGGCAAGGCCCAGTACAAGCCGCTGTACGCCGACGAGCTGCCGCTGGTCGAGAAGGTGCGCACGATCGCCAAGGAAATCTACCGTGCCGAGGACATCAGCATGGACGGCAAGGTCAAGGACCTCTTCAAGGAGTTCCAGGATGCCGGCTTCGGCAACTATCCGGTCTGCATCGCCAAGACGCAGTACAGCTTCTCCACCGATCCGAACGCCAAGGGCGCGCCCACCGGCCACACCCTGAACGTGCGTGACGTGCGACTGTCGGCCGGCGCGGAGTTCATCGTGGTGGTATGCGGGGAGATCATGACCATGCCGGGCCTGCCGAAGGTGCCCTCGGCCAACTCGATCAAGCTCAACGCGCAGGGACAGATCGAGGGATTGTTCTAACCTTCGAACGCAACTCGCGGTACAAATGAAAAAGGGCCCGTCGGGGCCCTTTTTCATTTCCGGAAGCGACAGCGTCGCCGGATGCAGGACTCAGCCCACGTAGTCGGGCTTGCCCAGGTCCAGGCCATTGTGGCGCAGCAGTGCGTACACCATGGTGTAGTGGAAATACACATTGGGCGTGCCGAACCCCAGCAGGTAGTCCAGCCCCTTGAAGTTCATTTCCCGCTGCGCGCCCGGCGGGCCCAGCTTCAGCGTGATGGCGCGCGTTTCCGCGCCTGCGAAGTCCTCAGGCTTCAGGCTGTTGAGGTAGGTGATGGTCCTGGTCACGCGCGCCTTGAGATCCGCGAAGCTGGCCTCGTTGTCCTCGAAACGCGGCGGATCCTGGCTGGCGAGCCGCGCCGCCGTGCCCTTGGCCATGTCGGTGGCGATCTGTATCTGGCGCGTGAAGGCGAACATGTCCGGGGCCAGCCGCGACTGCAGGATGGCGGACGGATCGATCTTGCGATCAGCTGTCCACTTCTCGGCCTTGTCGAGGATGGTGTTGAGGTTGCCCAGCAGTTTGGCGAAGACGCCGACGGATGCATTGTGCATCGAGATGTTCATGATTCTTCCCGAAGTAACAGGGGCGCGCATCATAGCGCGCGGGGTCAATCGCCGCCGGGCTGCTGGCAGGCGGGGCAGGGGGTCTGCAAGGGAGCAGCCTGCGGGTCGTCGAGATTCACCGCGGTAAGCGCGCCGCCCCATACGCAGCCCGTATCCAGCGCCAGCAGGCCCGGTTGCCGCAGCAGGCCGAGCGTGGACCAGTGTCCGAAGATCACGCGTGTTCCCGTGGATTGGCGCTGCGGGTGCGCGAACCAGGGCAGCCAGGGCGCAGCCACTTTCTCCGGCGCGTCCTTCAGCTTCAGGTTCACCGTGCCATCCGCCTTGCAGTAGCGCAGCCGCGTCAGCACGTTGATGGTGAAGCGATGTTTTTCGCTCGCCGTGGTGGCGTCCTGCCAGCGATCGGGCTTGTTGCCGTACATGTTCCCGAGGAATTCTTCCGGCGCCGCGCGCAGTGCCTTGGAAGCTGCGGCTGCCTGCGTCACGGCCTGCTGCGCCGTCCACTGCGGAATCAGGCCGGCATGCACGAGGAGGTCCCCGCGCGCCGCGTCGTGCAGCAGCAGCGGCCGTTCAAGCAGCCACTGCATCAGGATCTCGCGGTCAGGCGCATCCAGCACATCCTGCAGCGTGTCGCCGTCGCGCAGTGGCCGCTGTGGATCGAAGTGGTGGGCCAGCAGGTGCAGGTCGTGATTGCCCAGCACGCTCTCGGCGTTACCGCCCAGTTCGCGCACGAAGCGCAGCACCTGCAGCGAATCAGGTCCGCGGTTCACCAGGTCGCCGACGAACAGCAGCTGGTCGCGGTCGGCCGAAAAGTGCAGCCGGCGCAGCAGTTTGCGCAGCGGCTGGTAGCAACCCTGGAGGTCCCCTATGGCGTAGCGCGCCATCGGGCTATCAGTTCAGGATGCCCGGCATCGCCAGGCGGAACGGCGCGATGGGAGCGTCGAAGCGCGCGCCATCATCGCCCTGCATCGAGTAGCTGCCCTGCATTGCGCCCACGGGTGTTTCGAGGATGGCGCCGCTGGAGTAACGGTAACCCTGGCCGGGCTTGAGATGCGGCTGCTCACCGTCGACGCCATCGCCATGCACCTCCTGCACCTTGCCGTCCGCGTCGGTGATCAGCCAGTGCCGCCGCAGCAGTTTCGCGGGCGCGCTGCCTTCGTTGCGGATGGTGATGGTGTAGGTGAATACGAAGCGCCGGCTCTCTGGATCGGATTGTTCCGGCAGATAGCTGGTTTCGACGGCAACGTTGATGCGATGGTTCATGTTGCCGGTTTCAGCGCCGGCAGGCGTACGGCCAGCACATCGCAGGGGGCGGCGTGCAGCACCGTATCCTCGGTGAGATTCACCAGTATCGACAGGCCGTGGCGTTCACGGCCGCCGATCACGATCAGGTCGCAGCCGAGCTCGCGCGCCAGTCGGGTGATTTCGGTCTTGACGTTGCCGGAGACGACTTCGCGGCGGGGAGGCGCTGTCAGAGTCAGCGCCAGTTCCGCCAGCCGCTGCCGCCCGCGTTCGAGCAGTTCCGATTCGATCTGCAGGGTTGGCAGCAGGGAATCGCCCAGTGGCTCCACGGGCACGAACTCCACCACATGCAGCAGCGTCAACTGCGCGCCTGGCGTGCCGGCGGCGATGTCCGCCGCGCGCGCTGCCACCCGTTCGCTGTGTTCGCCCAGGTCCACGACGGCGAGGATGTTCCGGTAGGTTTGCATGCGGTTAAGAAATCACAGCGCGGCAGGGTGTGCAAGCGCGGCCAGGGTGGCGAACTGCTCCGGCGACAGCACTTCGGCCCGGGCGCCCGGGTCGATGCCGGTTATCTCCCAGGCGTCTGCCGGAAGCAGCGCCCGCAGGCTGTTGCGCAGGGTCTTGCGGCGCTGGGAGAACGCCGCGGCCACGACGCGGGCGTAGGCCGCGGGCAGCGCAAAGCGCGGACTGGGCAGCACCTGCAGGCGCGCAACGGCGGACCATACGCGCGGCGGCGGCTGGAACGCGCCCGGCCCGACATCGAACAGCCAGTGCACATCCACATGCGGGGCCAGCATGACGCCGAGGCGTCCGTAGTGCTCGGTGCCGGGCCTGGCCGCCATGCGTTCCACCACTTCCTTCTGCAACATGACATGCAGGTCGACCAGGTGACCGATGGTCCCGAGCAGGTGAAACAGCAGCGGGGTGGAAATGTTGTAGGGCAGGTTGCCGATTACCCGCAATGGACCGCCGCGCTCCGCAGCCAGCGCGGCGAAGTCGAACTTCAGCGCATCGGCCTGGTGCAGCGCCAGCCGTTCGGGAAACCGTTCGCGCAGCAGCGCTGCCAGGTCGCGGTCGATCTCCACCGCATCCAGCGTCCCGATCCGCGCGAGCAGGCGTTCGGTCAGCGCGCCCCGCCCGGGACCGATCTCCACCAGCCGATCGCCGGGCCGCGGATCGATCACCTGCACGATGTGCTCCAGGACGCCGGGATCGTGCAGGAAGTGCTGGCCGAAACGCTTGCGGGCCTGGATCACTGCCGCAGCCCCGCATCGCGCGGCGGGGCGGTCATGCGGCCACGCGCCAGCGACGCCGCCAGTTCGATGGCAGCCAGCAGGCTGCCGCCATCAGCGCGGCCGGTGCCGGCAAGATCGAGCGCGGTGCCATGGTCCACGGAAGTGCGGATGATTGGCAGCCCCAGCGTGACATTCACCGCATGGCCGAAGCCGGCGTGCTTGAGCACCGGTAATCCCTGGTCGTGGTACATGGCCAGCACCACATCGAATTTCTCCAGCTGGCGCGGCGTGAAGATGGTGTCGGCCGGCCAGGGCCCCGTGGCATCGATGCCCCGCGCCGCGGCGCGCGCGATTGCCGGTGCGATGACTTCGATCTCCTCGCGCCCCAGATGGCCGCCTTCGCCGGCATGTGGATTCAGGCCGCAGACGCCGATGCGCGGCTTGTGGATGCGCCACTTTCCGCGCAGGTCGCGGTCGATGATGCCGAGGATTTCATCCAGCGTTGCGCCGCTGATGGCGCGGGCAACTTCGGCCAGCGGCAGATGCGTGGTGGCCAGCGCCACGCGCAGCGTGCCGGCGGTCAGCAGCATCACTGGATGCGCGGTGCCGCAGCGCTCGGCCAGATACTCGGTGTGTCCGGTGAAGGCAATGCCGGCGTCATTGATGATGCTCTTCTGCACAGGTGCGGTGACCATGGCATCGAATTCGCCGTCCAGGCAGCCCTGCAGCGCCACATCGAGCAGCCCCAGCACCCAGCGCCCGTTGGCTGCATCCAGCCGTCCCGGCTGCACTGGCGCGGCCAGGGGCAGCGAGCGGATGGTGAAGGCGGCATCGGCATCCAGCGGCAGCCCCAGCATGGTCGCGCGAGTGCGCAACAGCGACGCATCGGCCAGGCAGACGATATCGCATTGCTGATTGCTGGCCGCCCGCGCGGCGGCCGCCATCACGCATAGATCAGGGCCGATGCCGGCCGGCTCTCCGCAGGTAATCGCCAGGCGCGGACGCGCGTTCATGGCAGGAGGTCAGAGGTCGGTATCGACGAAGGCTTCGTCCCGCAAGCGCCGCAGCCACAGTTCGGTTTCCTCGTCCGCCTTGCTCTCGCGCAACTGGCGGAAGGCGCGCTGCCGCAGCGACTCCTCCGTGGTGTCGAACTGCCGACGGCCCAGCACCTGCACGATGTGCCAGCCGAACTCCGAGTGGAAAGGCTCGCTGATCTCGTTGTCCTTCAGGCCCGCCATCGCGCTCTCGAATACGGGTACGAAGGAGCCGGGGCCGCTCCAGCCCAGATCACCACCGTTGACGGCAGAAGATGAATCCTCGGACATGCTGCTGGCGAAGGCGGCGAATTCCTCGCCCTTCATGATGCGCTCGCGGATGTTCATGAGTTTCTGCCGCACCGTCGCATCGTCCTGCAGTTCGTTGGGCTTCATCAGGATGTGCCGTGCATGCACCTGGTCCTCGATGTGGCTGCCGTCGGTGTGGCGCACTTCATTCAGCTTCACCAGGTGGTAACCGGTAGGCGTGACCATGGGCTTGCTGACCTGGCCCGGCTTGAGCCCGACCACCACTTCTGCCAGCACTGTGGGCAGTTCCGGCCCCTTGCGCCACCCCAGGGCTCCGCCTTCCAGTGCCGTCTGGCTGTTGGAATAAGCCACGGCCAGTTTGGAGAAATCCTCGGTCTGCGCCCGCGTGTAGAGCTCGTTCGCCCGCTCTTCGATTACCTTGACCTGGGTCTGGGTGGCCTCGGGCGGAATCGCCAGCAGGATGTGCGACACGTTGTACTCGTCGGTTTCCGACGGCAGCTTCTTCATCCGCTCCATGAACTGCTCGAGTTCGCGCGGCGTCACGTTGATCTTGCCCAGCACGTCGCGCTGGCGCAGGCGCTGCAGCGTCATCTCCTTGCGCATGTTGTCGCGGAAACTGGGGTAGTCGATGCCCTGCTGCGCCAGTGCAGCAGGCAGCTGCGACAGGGCGATGCCATTGCGTTGCGCGATGTCGGCGAGCTGTTCGTTGACCTGCTCATCGGTGATCTTCAGGCCGATGCGCTCGGCGCGCTGGAGCTGGACTTCCTGGATGACCAGGCGGTCGAGAACCTGCTTGCGCAGGACGTCGGCCGGCGGCAGCGGAGTGTTCTGCTCCTTCAGCCGCTGGGTGATCATCGTCATCTGTTCCTGCAGATCGCTCTCGGTGACGATGCCGTCACCGACGACGGCAACGGCGCGATCCAGCAGCTGGCCGCTCTTGGGTTCGTCGGGAATCTTGGTGACGGGCAGGCCAGGGAAGGCAGGTGCCTCGGCACCGTGCACAGCAGCCCCGGCCAGCAGCAGGGCCAGGCTGGCCAGAATCGGGCGAATCATGGGTATTCCTCGAACATTACGGTGGCGTCAGCGGGGACGCGAGCTGGCAGAGTATCCGCGAATGGCCCCTTCCAGGAAAGCGTCCGCAGCCTGTCCGACACTGGACAGGCCCTTGAGTTCCAGCTGCACGTAGAAACCCCAGGCGCGATCGCCCGAGCGGCGGCTGACGTACTGCCGGGCCACGGTCCGCAGCCGCCAGCAGCAGCTGTTGTATTCGAAGCCGGCAAAGCTGTCGATGGACTTGCTGTCGCGGAAGGAATACAGCGAGCGCCCGTACAGCCGCCAGTGATCGGTCACGGGCCAGGCCGTGGAAACGTCCAGCTGTTCCAGGCGGTCGCGCTGGAAGCGGTAGCCCACATTGATCACGTTTTCCGGGGCGGGCTGGTAGCGCACGCGCGCTTCGGAGCGTTCCGCCTCCTTCTCGTGCGGGTTCCATTGCAGGTCGAGGCTGAAGTTCCAGTTCTGCAGCGCCTGCAGTTCCACCTGCGCAATCATGTCCGAGGTGGAATGCTCCTGCGGCGCCTCGTCCGGCAGGTGCACGCGTGGCGTGCTGAAGTAGTAGATCTGCCCCAGGGTGGTCGAAAGGTATCGGGTGCCGCTGCTGCTGCTGTACAGCTGCGTGGTGAGCCCGGCGGAAATCTGGTTGGCGTCGCTGATCCGGTCGACGCCCACATAGCGATTGCTGCGGAACAGCTCGATCCAGTTCAGGTCCGGCTCCGCCGTGTCGAACACCGGCAGATCCGACTGATCACGATACGGCACGTACAGGTACATCAGCCGTGGTTCGAGTGTCACGCGCTGCTCGCCACGCCGCCCCGCGTTGCGCTCGAACAGCAGCCCGGTGTCGAGGCTGGCGATGGGCAGCACGCGATCCGGGCTGCTGTCGCCACCGGCGATGGGATCCTTGAGGTTGTACCAGGTGGCATCCAGCGCCACTGCGGGGCGCACGAAGTAACTGGCGCCGCGGTAGTTCAGTTCGGCCTGTGGCATCGCATCGACGCGCCAGCCCTCGACACCGGCGCTGCGTTCGAAGGCGGTGGCTTCGGTGCCGACTCCAATACGCAGCGGCAGCGCCTCCCCGGGCAACAGCCAGCTGCCGCGGGCATACAGCCGCGGCAGTTCTGTGTAGGGCCGCTGGTCCTGCGGCAACTCCTGGTCCAGTGTCTGGTAGTTGCGCATCAGCACACCGGCGTCGAGATGATCGCTGCGATACGCCAGCTGCAGCAGGCGCGGCAGGAAGGCAACGCTGGCGCCGTCTCCGCCCTGGAAGAAATCCTCGAAATACAGGGCGTCGCTGACGTTTTCCGCATCCACGACAAGGCGCCAGCCGCGGGGCAGCTCCGTGAGGTTCTCCCACTTCAAGCGGCTGCGCGTGCTGTTTTCCTTCTTGTCGCTGGGCAACAGGTTGCCGATCAGGTTGCCGCGGCTGTTTTGTGTCAGGTAACGATAATCCCCGGCCATGTCGACGCCGCGTTCGCTGTACCAGGTCGGCGTCAGTGTCAGGTCCTGGTTCGGCGCGAGGTTCAGGTAGTAGGGCACTCCCAGTTCGAAGCCGCTGCTTGAAGTGCTGCCGATCCTGGGAAACAGCACGCCGCTCTTGCGGGCATCCCCCACCGGGAAGGTGATCACCGGCAGGCGCATGATGGGCACGCCGAGGAACTCCACCCGCGCGTCATGTGCAGTGCCCATGCTGCGCGCCGTGTCGATGGAAACGCGGTCGGCCTTGATCTGCCAGTCGGTGTCATCCTCGGGGCAGGTGGTGTAGCGCACGCCGTTGAGCCGCAGGATCCCGGAGCGATTGACCGACAGCGATTTCGCGGCGCCGCGCGCGCCGCGCTCCGGGAGTTCGAACTCGGCGCCCTGGAAATCCACCTGGTCGTTCTGCAGTGATCCGGTATCGCCGCGGACTACCAGCTGCGGATCGCGGTACTCGACGGTACCGCTGACATCCATGCTTCTTTCCTCTGTATTGACGTGCATGTCGTCGGCAGAGAACTGCCGCTTGCCCTGCCGGACCTGCACCCGTCCATGGGTTTCCAGATTGCGGTCCACATCGCCGCTGACGTCCTCGGACTCCAGGACGATCGGATCGTCGTCGGTCACTCCCGGATCCACCGGGTTTGCCAGGCGCTGCGCAGCGAGGTCGTCCGGGCAATGCTGCAGCACCGGTGCCGGGGAGCTGGCAGGTGGTTCCGCAGCCAGCGCCCGCAGCACGACGCCGGCGCACAGCAGGGCCGTAAACAGACGTGGTAGACAAAACATGCGCATGAAGCGGGGCATTATAATGTGACTGGCAAATCTTCCTGCCCTTTCCGAGTTGACCGTCGTTCATGTCCGGCGATACACGTCTCGAATCCCTGCACCACTGGCTCAAGGACTCGCTGGGAATCCCCTTCCGGCAGCTGCAACCGGCATCCGCGGATGCCAGCTTCCGCCGCTATTTCCGCATGTGGGACGCAGCGGGGAACACGAAGGTGGTCATGGATGCGCCGCCCGAAAAGGAGGATCTGGCTGCCTACCTCAGGGTTTCCGCATTGCTGGAGCAATGCGGAGTGCATGTCCCACACGTGCATGCACACGATGAGGCGCTGGGTTTCGCCCTGCTGGAGGATCTGGGCGGCACGCACATGCTCACTGCACTGGCGGAAGGCGCCGATGCCGACAGCCTTTATGGCGAAGCGCTGGATGAGCTTGCGCGGCTGCAACTGGCCGGCGATGCCGCCTCCCGACAGCTGCCGCCCTACGACCGGGCCACATTGCTGCGCGAGATGCAGCTGCTGCCCGACTGGTACTGCCTGCGGCATCTTGGCTTTGCCCCCGACGCCGCGCAGCGCAATACGCTGGAGCAGTGCTTCGACTGGCTTGCCACGGAAGCCCTGGCGCAGCCGCAGGTATTCGTGCACCGCGACTACCACTCCCGCAACCTGATGGTCATGCCGCAGCGCTCGCCAGGGGTGATCGATTTCCAGGACGCGCTGCGCGGGCCGGTGGGATACGACCTCGCGTCCATACTGAAGGACTGCTACGTCGACTGGCCGCGCGTACGCGTGGTGCAGTGGGTGGAGCAGTTCAGGCAGCAGCTGCTGGCTAGCGGCGCGGCGGGCGCTGCGCTGGCAGGGGAGTCGCTGCCGCAATTCCTGCGCTGGTTCGACCTCATCGGCCTGCAGCGCCACATCAAGGTGCTGGGCATTTTCGCGCGGCTGTTCTGGCGCGATGGCAAGAGCGGCTATCTCGCCGATCTGCCGCGCACCCTGCAATACGTGCGCGACACCGCTGCACTTTATCCGGAGCTTGCGGCATTCAGCGCGCTGGTCGAACAGCATCTGGCGCCTGGCCTTGGCGCAGCCAACGAACGGGCGCTGGCCGCGGCGCGCGCATGAAGGCCATGCTGCTGGCGGCCGGGCGCGGCGAGCGCATGCGGCCATTGACCGACCGTATCCCCAAACCCCTGCTGCCGGTGGCGGGCAAACCGCTGATCGCCTGGCATCTGCAGCGGCTGGCAGAGGCCGGCATCACCGAGGTGGTGATGAATCTTTCCTGGATGGGCGAGGCCATCGCTGCAGAGCTGGGCGATGGCTCTGCCCACGGGGTAAGCATTGCCTACAGCCGCGAGCCCTGGCCCGCGCTGGAAACCGGTGGCGGCATCCGGCAGGCACTGCCACTGCTGGGCAATGACCCTTTCCTGCTGGTCAACGGCGACGTGTACACGGACGTGGATTTCCGGGCGCTGCGGCTGGCGACCGGTGACCTAGCGCAGCTGGTGCTGGTGCCCAACCCCGAACATCACCCGCGCGGGGATTTCTGGCTCGACGCCGGCCGCATCGTTGCCGAAGGCGGCGAACGGCTGACCTATTCAGGCGTCAGCATCCTGCGGCCGGCCCTGCTGGAGGAGGCCGCGCCGGGCCGCTTTCCGCTGTTGCCATGGCTGCTCAAGGCGCTTGAGGCGGGGCGGCTGGGTGGCCAGCGCCATGGCGGGGTCTGGATGGATGTGGGCACCCCCGAGAGACTGGCGCAACTCGACGCAGCGCTGCGCCCCGTTGGGGGATAATCCTCCCATGGCTGATCTGAAGGGCATCGGTGTGGTGGTGGAGCCTGTTGCGGCCGAGCCGGCGTCGCCATTCGGCACCGCCGCGCGCAGCGGCGAGAAATACCTCACCGCGCAGGGTTTCACTGCCATCCGCGATGGTCAGAAGTCCCGCGCCGATATTCCGCCCGCTGCACCACCCACCGGCAAGCCGCGCTGGCTGAAGGCGTTGCCCGCGGGCGGAGAGCGTTACGCTGCCATCCGCCGCAACGTGCACACCCACAAACTGGCCACGGTCTGCGAAGAGGCTAAGTGCCCGAACATCGGTGAGTGCTGGAACGCAGGCACCGCCACCATCATGCTGATGGGCGCTGTCTGCACCCGTGCCTGCCGCTTCTGCTCAGTGGACACGGGCAATCCGCGCGGCTGGCTGGATGCCGCGGAGCCGGCGAATGTCGCCGAGAGCGTTGCGCTGATGGGCTTGTCGTACATCGTGCTGACCAGCGTAAACCGCGACGACCTGCCTGATGGCGGCGCAGCGCATTTTGCCGCCTGCGTGCGCGCCATTCGCACGCGCAGTCCTGGCACCGCGGTCGAGGCGCTGACCCCTGACTTCCAGGGCGTGCTGCGCGATGTGGAAACCGTGGTGGATTCCGGGCTGCAGGTGTTCGCACAGAACCTGGAGACCGTGCATCGCCTCACGCACCCCGTGCGCGACGCGCGCGCGGGATACAGGCAGACCCTTGCAGTCCTTGCGCACGCCAAACTGCATCGACCCGAAGTGCTGACCAAGTCCAGCCTCATGCTCGGCCTGGGCGAAACCGACGACGAAGTGCTGCAGGCCATGGACGATCTGCGCGCCGCCAATGTCGACATCATCACGCTGGGCCAGTACCTGCGGCCCACGCCGAACCATCTGCCCGTGGCGCGTTTTGTCACGCCCGCGCAGTTCGAATCTTTCCGCGAGACCGGCCTGGCCCGCGGTTTCCGCGAATGCGTCTCGGGGCCGATGGTGCGTTCCAGCTACCGCGCCGAACAGGCGCTGGCGGGCAACAACGTGGGGCTGGCGAGCCGGCCTTGATCACGCGCTGGCTCGGTCGCGCCGACTACGCGCCGACGCTGGCGGCAATGCAGCGCTTCACCGATGAGCGCGACGCCGGCACCGCGGATGAAATCTGGCTGCTGGAGCATCCGCCGGTGTTCACGCTGGGAATGGCCGCGGACCGGGCGCATGTGCTCGCTGCCGGCGACATTCCCGTGGTGCAGACCGACCGAGGCGGGCAGGTGACCTACCACGGGCCTGGCCAACTGGTGATGTATCCGCTGGTGGATATCCGCCGGCTGGCACTCAGTGTGCGCGGGCTGGTACAGAATCTGGAGCAGTCCGTGATCAATCTCCTGGCGCCGGATGGCATTGCGGCGCAGGGCAGGCGCGATGCGCCCGGCGTCTATGTGGAAGGCCGCAAGCTGGCCAGTGTCGGCATGCGCATCCGTCGCGGCGCCAGCTACCATGGCCTGGCGCTGAACGTGGACATGGATCTGCAGCCCTTCTCGCGCATCAATCCCTGCGGCATGACTGGCCTTCAGGTCACGCAGCTTGCCTCGCTGGGAGTGAAGGGCAGCGTGAAGGAGATCGGCGAACGGCTCGCCCCGCTTCTGGTTGCCCTGCTTGAGAATCCAGCCTGACTGATGGAGTACGCGAGATGGACGCTGCGCCTGATTCCCTGATCCGATCATCTGGTGACCTGTTCCGCCGGCTGCTCATGCCCCTGCTTGTCGCCACGGCCTGGCTGGGGTTGCCCGCCCAGGCGCAACAGGCCGCGGACAATGGCTGGCACTATGTGATCGAACCCTATGTCATGTTTCCCAACATGAAGGGCACGGCAGGCGTCGGCGTACTGCCCGACGCATCGGTGGACGAAGATCCCTCCGACATCTTCAGCCACCTGCAGATCGGCGCGATGCTGTACGCCGAAGCGCACAACGATCTGTGGGCGGTCAGTTCCGACCTGCTGTACATGAAGCTGAAGTCGGATGTGCAGCCAGGCACGCTGCTGAATTCCGGCGCTGTGGAACTGTCCCAGCTTGGATGGGAGCTGGCCCTGCTGCGGCGTGTTTCGCCCTGGCTGGAGCTGGGCGCTGGCGTGACCTACAACACTATCGAATCGGAGGTCTCCCTGGTCCTCAATCCGGGCGGGAGCGCCGCGCCCATCCTTGCAAGGAAGATGGACGAGGACTGGATCGATCCGTCACTGCTAGCGCGCGCGACTTTCCCGCTCAGCGAGAAATGGTTTCTGCGGGCCCGCGGCAACATCGGCGGATTCGGCGTCGGTTCGGATTTCATGTGGCAGGTACAGGTCGATGCCGGTTACCGCATCTCGAACCGTGCCTACTTCACGCTGGGCTATCGCGTCATCGACGTCGACTATGAACACGGCAGCGGCTCAGACCGCTTCCTCTACAACATGTCCACCTTTGGGCCGGTGATGAGATTCGGCTTCAACTTCTGAGCCAGGGATCTCAAAGCACCATGATCACGCCGTCCAGCGCCCGCAGTTCCTCGTTCAGCGGCGCCAGTTGGGCGGCGTCCTGCACGTCCATCAGATAGGTGAAGGAAACAAAGCTGCTCTGGGCAGAGGCCCGCTCCGACACCCGATGCGCGTGGAATTCCCCGAAATGCCGCGCAAAAAGCGCGTCCAGCCGCTGGCGCAGGCCCTCGCCGGCGCGGGCGATGACCTTGATCGGGTACTCGGTTGGAAAGCTGATTCGTTCCGGTTCCATGATTCGACTAGAATACCGCTCCGCCCGGCGACCGGCGGCCCCGGAGAGGTGGCAGAGTGGTCGAATGTACCTGACTCGAAATCAGGCGTGGGTTTACGCCCACCGTGGGTTCGAATCCCACCCTCTCCGCCATTTGATGGTCTGAAATCCGGCGCCTGTCCCGGATGCTGGCGGCCACCGACGGGATTGTCACACTGGTGGAAGCCGGGATCTCGCTCCCCATTTGGCGCGTGCGCTACACTCTCAAGAAGATCCGCTGAAGGTGGTCTTCATGCATTCCGACTCCAGGCCCGCTGGTGTTACGACGGTCCTGTTTCTCAGTCACGAGACTTCGGTTGAAACAGCGGCAGCCTATGCCCATCTTCGTCACACCGCAGGTGATGGTGTGACCGTACGATGGCTGCTTGATGTCTCAAACGGCGCGCCGCTTCCGGACGAGTTTGCGCATGAAGTGACGAGCTATGACAGCCGCCAGTTTGCCGAGTGGGGAATGCGCACAATGGGTGGTGCGATGCTGCCCGGGCATTGTCATTTTCCATTGATTAGATATTGCCAGATCAATCCTGTGGTCGAGTGGCTCTGGGCTGTCGAATATGACGTCCGTTTCACTGGAAGCTGGAGCAGGCTGTTCGAACACTGTTCGGAGGACGCCGCCGATCTGCTTGCCTGCCATATTCGAAATGAGAAGCAGGAACCAGATTGGCACTGGTGGAATACTTTGCGGGCGCCTGACGGAGTAGCAATTGAAGCAGGATCGCGCACGCGCGCGTTTTGTGTCGCAGCGCGCTATTCCGCGCGGAGCTTGCGCAAGATTGCACAGTTGCAGGCCAGCGGTTGGTACGGACATCAGGAAGTGATCATTCCGACGCTGTTGTTGCGTGAGGGAATGGCCGTGCGCGACCTCAACGACATCACGGGCCCGGGTGGCCGGCGCCGCAAGTTCTATACGAGCCGCAACAACAGGGGCGGAACCCTTTACAGGCTGGGGACGGTGCGGTACAGGCCCATTCGTGGCAGGGCAGGATGGCGGCGCAACATGATCTATCACCCCGTCAAGCCGGGAAAGGCGGAGCCGCCGAGAGTGCATCCCGGTCCCGCATCCACGCCGCCACAGGACGCGCCGGATTCGCTGTGAGCAGCGTGGGGCAAGTGGCTCCAGCGTGGCTCCGGGGGCCGTGGATGCAGGCGTGCAGCTCGAAAGTCTCCCTCCCACCATTTTTTCTTGCCGTATCAATCAGCTGGAGCCTGATTTGCGCCCTTGAGTGAGACGCCTGCGGTCAGTATCCTTACCCCGTCGTGACAAGCGCCAACCCCAGCCGCCCGGCACCGGACGCCGTGGCCGCCACCTTTCCCGAACCTCAGGCCGAGACTTCCAGTGCCTGGATCCGCCAGGCCAGCGAAATCGTCGCCGACCTGCAGCGTCGTTCGGCCGTAATTTACTGGACGGACTTCCTGCTCAGTGTGGGCGGCGCCTGGGCGCTGGCGTTCTACTGGTTCGTCACGCCGGTCTCCCACCCGCTGGCCTGGCTTGCGCTGCTGGTCTCGGCCATCCTGTTTTTCCGCTCCGGTACCTTCATCCACGAAATCATCCATTTCCGTGCCGGTGAACTGAGCTGGTTCGCGCGGACCTGGAACCTGCTGCTGGGCATCCCGCTGCTGGCGCCCTGGATCCTGTATCGCAATCACGTCGAACATCACAGCGTGCGTTACTTCGGTACGCCGGATGATGGTGAGTACCTGCCGCTGGCGGCGGCGCCGGCGCATGAAACCATCAAGTACGTGCTGCAGACCCCGCTGCTGCCGCTGCTCACGGTGCTGCGCTTCGGCGTGGTCGGGCCGCTGTCCTGGTTCAACCGCAGGCTGCGTGAGTGGGTGCTGACGGTGGCCTCGGCGGCAGTCAGCAATCCCTATTTCCGCAAGCGATTCCCGAAGTCGGACGAGCGCCATCTGCTGATCGTGGAAGTGCTGTGTCTGGCCTGGCTGGTGCTGCTCGCGGTGTTGCTGGCCAAGGGCGTGATCCTGTGGTCGCACCTGGGCAAGGCATACGTGCTGCTGGCGCTGGCGCTGGGGCTGAACTGGGTGCGCAACCTGGCGGCGCATACCTATTCGAAGAAAGGCGAGCGCATGTCGCTGGCGGAGCAGTTCGGCGATTCGATCAACGTCACCGGCCAGACCTGGCTGACGATGCTGATGTTTCCGGTGGGCCTGCGCTACCACGCGCTGCATCACCTGATGCCCAGCCTGCCGTACCACAACCTCGGCAAGGCACATGCGCGCCTGACGCAGCGCCTGCCGGCGAATTCGCCGTATCACGCCACCAGCCACCGCAGTTACTTCGCGGCCGTGAGCAAGCTGTGGCGCAGTGCGCGACAGACCCCGCCCGGCGAGTCTGCCATCGACATCTGGCGCACGCGGAACGCCCAGCCTTGAATTCCCCGCCCGCGAGGGGGGCGGCTGGCGCGCCATCGGCCGCCGGCGGAATCTGTCTGCTGATCAACCCGCTGAGTTGCCGCACGCTCTACGGCAAACTCGCCGCGCGCGCGCGCGAAATGGCCGAGGCCGCCGGGCTGGAAGTGGTGGTGACTGGCGACCCGCAGCAGATCCTGGCGCTGCTGCGCCGGTTGCATGAGCGGCGCGCAGCGCAGTTGTTCGTGCTTTCCGGCGACGGCACCATCCAGCTCATCGCGCAGTACCTGGTGCAATTGCCTCCGGGTGAATGGAATCCGGGCCTGCTGTTGCTGGGCGGCGGGCGCGCCAATGTCGTGCCGCGCGCCCACGGCGGTGATCCGGCGCTGCCGGCGCTGAAGGCCGCATTGAAGGCGCTGGGCGAAGGACGCGCGCTGACGCTTGAGCCGCAGCCGCTGCTGCGCGTGGAGCAGGAGGGCAGCCCCGCGCAGCATGGCTTCGTGCTGGCCGGTTCGGTCGCAGACTTCGGCATCCGCCAGTGCCGTGCCTACCGCGCCAGCGGCGAAGGCTGGTGGTATCGCGGGCTGCTGGCAGATCCCTGGTGCGTGCTGAAGCTGGTGATCAAGGCCCTGATCGGGCTGAAGCCGGTGCCCCCCAGTCCGCAACTGGATGTCACGCTCGATACGGGAGAGCGGATGCTGTCGCGCGTGCGCGTGCTGATGGCGGCCACGCTGGTGCGCGCGGACGGGCATTACAATCCCTATGCGGAACGGGGCAGCGGGCCATTGCGCGTGACTGCCGTCGCGGCCGACGCGCGGGGGTTCTGGCGCAACCTGCCGCGCGTATTGTCCGGAAGGTATGACCAGAAAAACATGACAACACTGCAGGGATATCTGAGCGGACGCTGCCACACGGTGCAGATCAGCGGCCTGGCCGGCTATTCGCTGGATGGCGAACCGGTCGACGTGGACGCGCAGCGGCCCCTGCGGCTCACGACGGGCATGGACCTGAACATCCTGCGCGCATGACAGTGGAAGCCTCACGACCGGTCCGGCCGCCGCAGCAGCGCGGTGCATTCCGCATGATGGGAGTGTTCGTCCGCACCTATCCGGGCCGCAGCACGCTCGCGCTGGTCTCGGTGTTCATCGCCAGCCTGTTCGAGGGGCTGGGCATGTCCATGCTGCTGTCGATGCTGTCCATGTCCGGCGGCGCGATTTCAGCATCGCCGTCGAAGCCCCAGCAGGTCGCGCTGAATGTCGTCGCACACCTCGGCATTGCGCCGACGGCGCTGAACCTGCTGCTGATCGCCATCGTGCTCATTGCCCTGCGCGGCGTGATGTCGCTGTTCGCGAACCGGCAGGTGGGCTACACCGTTGCGCACATCGCCACCGACCTGCGCATGGCGTTGATCCGCGCCATGATGGGCGCGCGCTGGAGCCACTACCTGCAGCAGTCCGTGGGCGGTCTGTCCAATGCCGTGGCCACCGAGGCACAGCGGGCGTCCGAAGCCTTCCAGTTCGGGGCCCAGATGGCAGCCATGGTGCTCAGTTCCATCGTCTACGTGGTCGTGGCTTTCTCCATTTCCTGGCATGCGGGAGTTGCCGCCACTGTTGCCGGTACCGTGCTGCTGCTGACCATGCGTGCGCTGATCCGCTCCTCGCGCCATGCGGGCCAGCACCAGACCGCGCTGCAGAAATCCCTGCTGACACTGATCGGTGCGCAATTCGCCGCGGCCAAGCCGCTGAAAGCCATGGCGCGCGAGGATCACGTGGATGCGCTGCTGACCGATCAGACGCAGCAGTTGCAGCGGGCGCTGCGCCGGCAGGTGGTCAGCCAGGAAGCGCTGACCGCCATGCAGGAGCCCATGCTGGCCATCATGGTGGGCGCCGGTTTCTACCTGGGGCTGACAGTGCTCGACATTCCCATGGCGGATTCCATCGTCATGCTGTTCATGCTGGCACGCGTGGTGGCCTACCTGTCGAAGGGGCAGAAGGCCTACCAGCAGATTGTGATGCGCGAGAGCGCGTACTGGTCGATCGTGCAGGCCATCGACGCGGCACAGGCGCAGCGCGAGCCGCAGGGCGGGGAGCGCATCGTGCCGCTCACGCGCGAACTGCGTTTCGATGGGGTGAGCTATGCGCATGGCGAGGCAAAGCAGATCCTCAAGAACCAGTGGCTCTCGGTGCCTGCGCCCGGACTGACGCTGGTGATTGGTCCTTCCGGCGCGGGCAAGACCACGCTGCTGGATCTCATCGTCGGCCTGCGCCAGCCGGATGCCGGCCACATTCTCATCGATGGCGTGCCGCTGGATGAAATGAACCTGCGTGAGTGGCGCCGGCAGATCGGATACGTGCCGCAGGAATCGGTGATGGTCGATGAGTCCGTGGCGCACAACCTGACGCTGGGTGAAGACATTCCCGAAGAACGCATCCGCGCGGCACTGCGCGCTGCCAATGCGCTGGAATTCGTGGAAGAGATGCCGCAGGGCATGGCCACGCGAGTGGGCGAGGGTGGCTCGCGTCTGTCAGGCGGACAGCGGCAGCGACTGGCTATTGCGCGTGCGCTGATCCACGAGCCACGGCTGCTGATCCTCGATGAGGCCACCAGCAATCTCGATCCGGAGGCGCAGGAAGCCATCGTCGATACGGTCAGCCGTCTCAAGGACCGGATGGCGATACTGGCGGTGGCACACCAGGAACGCCTGGTCCGCGTGGCGGATCGCGTATACCGGCTGGCCGATGGCGTGGTCGAGCCGGTGTCGCTGGAGCAGGGCCGTGCCGCCACCGGTGCCTGAGAACGTCAGCTGGGGGCGGCTGGGCCGCCGCATGCTTTTCCTGACCGCGCGCAGCGCCGTGCGCCTGGGCGGATTTTCCGCCGCACGCCCGCTAGGCGCTGCGCTGGCGGCACTGCACTATAACTTCGGCGCTGCCGAGCGCCGCCATTGCCTGCGCGACCTGGCCCGGCTGCTGGGCCGCGAGGCCGGTGACCCGCAGGTGGAGAAAATGCTGCGCGAGGCGTATCGCGTCAACACCATGGCGGTGATGGAAGTGCTGTCGATGGTTGATCGGCAGCTGGATGCAGCAACCATGCAGGCCGCCTGCCAGGTCGAAGGGCTGCAGCACCTGCATGCCGCGCGCACCGGCCGCGGCGCCATCCTGCTGGCAACGCATTCGGGCAACAGCCTGCTGCTGGCAGCGCAACTGGCGCAGCGCGGCGTGCCGGTGACCGTGGTGTACCGGCAGGCACGCATGATGTCCATGCAGTTCTTCGCCGATGGATTGCCGCGCTATGGCATCGACGGGATTCTCGCCAACGAGGGATTCCGCGCCTACGCGCGCATGGTCGATGCGCTGCGCCATGATCGCGTGCTCTTTGCCATGGTCGACCAGGGCGTGAAGGCGGCCGAGACCGGCGTGGAGATGAACTTCCTCGGCAAGCGCATGCCCATGCCTGGCGGTGTGATGCAGCTGGCACGCCAGACGCGCTCGCCCATCGTGCCGGTCGAAGCGGTATCCGCAGACCCGGTATGGCGTTTCGAGGTGAAGCCGGCGCTGGTGATCCCTCCGGGCGGCACGCTGGAGCAGGACATGGCCGTGGTGCTGCAGGAAACCGAACGGCAGATCCTCGCGCACCCGCAGCTGTGGAGCTGGCAGCACCGGCGCTGGCGCGGCTTTCCCATCGCCAGTTCATGAAAACCATAGCCCTCACAGGCGCCACGGGTTTCATCGGCCGCCGGCTGGTGGTGCCGCTGGCCGCGGCCGGATGGCGGGTACGTCTGCTGCTGCGACGCGATCCGGTGGTGGCGGAATGGCGCGGCATCGAGTCGCAAATTGTTGCTGGCGATCTATCGGATGCGGGCGCGCTGGACCGGCTGGTGGATGGCGTCGACCAGGTGATCCATGTCGCCGGGCTGATCAAGGCTGCAAGGCGGCAGGACTTCTACGCCATCAACGCCAGCGGTTCGATGGCAGTGGCCGAAGCGATGACGCGGCGCGCACCTGGCGCGCGGCTGCTGCATGTCTCGACGATCGCGGCACGCGAACCGCAGCTCTCCGACTACGCCGGCAGCAAGCGCGCCGGCGAAGATGCCGTGCGCCGCCAGCTGGGTGCGCTTGCCACGGTGATCCGCCCGCCCGCCGTGTACGGGCCCGGTGACCGTGAAACGCTGGTGTTCTTCCAGCTGGCCCGCAGCCGTTTCGTGCCGCTGGTCGGCAGCGCAGAGGCGCGTGCGGCAATGATCCATGTGGATGATCTGATCGCGGTGCTGGTGGCCATGCTGCAGGCACCGGGCGGCGGCGTGTGGACCGCAGCCGATGCGCGCCCTCAAGGCTATGGCTGGGCCGAAGTGTTCGGCGCAGCCGCTGCGGCGGTGGGTAATCCTCGCGCCAGGCTGTTTCATGCTCCCGCGGGCATCCTGAAACTTGCCGCAATGGCCGGGGATATCGGGCGCCTGTTCGGCGCCGCCAACATGCTCAGTTCCCAGAAGCTGCGCGAACTGCGCCATGCCGACTGGGCAGTGCCGGCGGCGCAGCAGGCGTTGCCCGCGGGCTGGGCGCCGCGCTACACGCTGCAGGAAGGGTTCGCCGATGCGGTGGCCTGGTATCGCAAGGCGGGCTGGTTGCCGCCAGCCTGAACCTGCTTCAGCGCAGGATGCCGCGGCGGCGCAGCTGCCAGTAGATGCCTGGCGCGGCCAGCAGGGGGAACCTGCGCTGCCAGGGGCTGAGTTCCAGGCGTACGCCGCGGTGGCGCTCGATCTTCCAGACCACATAGTCCACGCCACCATCGAAGGTGAACGCGGCCTTGAGCAGCCGCAGGATATTCAGCGGCTTGCCACAGCGCTGGCGCCAGCCCCATTTGCGCAGCAGCCGGCGCTGCGCCGCGGATCCAGGCTCCGGCCGCAGTGACCCGTCTGGCAATGCGTCGAAGCGCAGGCCTGCCGCCTGCCATGCCATGGGTAGCAGCGCGGCATAGCGTTCGCGATCTGCTGCAACGATCCCCTGTGAGCGATCGCCGGTCTCCACGCGAAGTTCCGCCACGTAGGTGCGCGCAAACAGTGCCGCCCAGTATTCCTCCGGCCTGCCCTGTGGCGGACCGAGCGCAGCGGCCCATGTGGCAGCAGTGACTGTGGCATCGCGCACGGCAGCGGTCACGCGCTGCTGGTCCTGTGGCGCGCGCTGCCAGACACAGCGGCAGGGCTGGCAGAAGCGCGCCCACAATGTGGTATCCACGGATTTCCCTGCCACCCGCTTCTCGAATTGCGCCATGGCGATCAGTGCGTACTTGGCGCGCAGCGGCACGCCGCCGAAAGTGCCTTCCACGTAGCCCACGTTCGGCGGCAGCAGGCGATTGGCAAACGCGGCCAGGCGGCTGCCCGGCCAGGCAGTGGTGCGATCCAGCAGCACGTAGAAATCGAGCATGCCGTCGAGCGCTGCGGTGCGCAGCGTCGAGCCGTAGTAGAGGACTGCCACCACCGCGCCACTGGCGCGCGCGGCGAGGTGGGCTGCCAGTTCGCGCACGGATTCCGGTACCGGCTCCTGAAGCTCGGCTCCCAGGCGTGCCGTCAGTGCATCCTGTTTCAGGACAGCCATGAGCGCAGAGGGCCGCTGCGCCTTGCCATTGCCGCCTGCAACAGACGGATGGCGTGCAGCACCAGGCAAACTGCAACCCACGCAGCCACCAGTTCGATGCCGACATCAGGCCGCCCGAACAATGTGGCCACCGTGAGGATCACCAGATTGGGATTGCGGCGCGCGGTCACCAGCCGCAACGCGCTGTCGAAGCGCTGCCACACATGCATGTCCATCTTGAACCACAGGATGAACAGGCCTTCTTCCAGCCGCTGCAGGATGTAGCCGCCGATGATGATCCACAGCACCAGCGAGGCATGCTCCAGTGGCAGGCCATAGGCCGTCAGGCCGGTGATCCAGGCCCACCACCAGAACGGCGGGTGAATCAGGTCGATGGAATGATCGTAGACATTGCCGAAGGGCGAGGACACCAGCGTGACCCGGGCCAGCTTGCCGTCCACTGTGTCGAGAAAGGTCATGGGCCACGCAGCCAGCAGGCCCCAGCCATATTCGCCGCGCCAGAATGCCCACATCGCCAGCAGGGTCAGCACCAGGCTGAGCGTGGTCACCGTGTTGGGTGTGATCCCGAGCCGTGCGCACCATCTCGTGACCAGGCGTGCCGGCCGGGGCCACAGGTGCAGCGTGACGAAATCGGTGACGCCCTTGTAAGACCCGGCGAATATGCGTGCTTCCACCGCACGCGATGTGTCTGCAGTCAGTGGCAGCAGGAACGGAGGTTCGCGTTTGCGCAGCGCGTCGTTGTAGTTTCCGGCGAGAGTCTCGGCCGTCAAGCGTGCGATGCCTTCCGGCGCGGCGCCCGCTGCCAGCAGCCGCGCGGCTTCTTCCCGGTGTTCGCTGCCTATCGACAGCGCCACGCACTGCCCATCGCTGCTGGTCAGTGCGCAGTCGGTGGCCTGGCGCGCCAGGCCCTTCACCAGGGATTCGTCGTATACCCAGTCGGCGCGCAACAGGATGCAGCGGGCTGCTTCAGCCGGTGCGGCTGTCGCGCCGCAACGGCGCAGCTGGCGGCTCAGACGCTCCGCCGAGGGCAGGCTCCAGAGCTGTACGGAAGAGCTGCCGATGATCTCTCCGGCCATGGCAGCGGCCTGTGGTGCATGTGGCATGATGTCCGGAGCATGGAAAGTGGTAACGGGACGGCATTATCGGGGAAGGCGCTGCGCTTTGCGCATCTGTCCGATCTGCACCTGCCATACGAGCCGCAGCTCACGCTCATGGAGCATCTTTCCAAGCGGCAGCTCAGCGTGTGGTCCTGGCGCCGCAGAAGGGCGGTGCAGCGGCCCGAGATCCTTGCCGCGCTGCGCGGCGAACTGCAGGAATTCCGGCCCGACCGCATTGTCGTCACTGGCGACATCACGAATTTTTCACTGCCGGAAGAATTCCGGCAGGCCCGGCAATGGCTGGCCGGGCTGCCTGCGCCGCTCAGCATCGTGCCGGGCAATCACGATGCGCTGGTTCCGGTACCCCAGGGCGAAGGGCTGGGCCAGTGGTCGGAATGGAGCACGGCGGGTGAGTGGCCTTACCTGCACCGGCACGGCCAGGCTTCATTCATCGGACTCAAGTCAGCGCTGCCCACTGCACCCCTGCTGGCCTCGGGCCGGCTGGGAGCCGCACAGTGCCAGCGGCTGGAGCAGCTGCTGACGGAAGAGGGCGCAGCCGGGCAGATCCGGGTGGTGCTGCTGCACCATCCAGTAGCCGACGGCGCGGTCCGTGCACGCAAGGCGCTGCGCGACCGGCGCGAGCTGCGCGAGGTGCTGCGTCGCTGCGGCGCCGAGCTGGTGCTGCACGGTCATGCCCGCAATGCCCGGCTGGATGCGTTGCCTGGTCCGGCCGCGCCGATTCCCTGTCTCTGCGTGCCGTCTTCCTCCGCGCTGCCGAATCCGCACGATGAGGCGGCGCGCTGGCAGCTGGTTGAACTGCCAGCCGCGGGCAATGCCTGGGCGCGGGTGCGGGTCAGACAGTGGTCGACGGCAGTCGCCGCATTCCAGGAAGTCGCCTCCTACGAGCTGTGCGTCCGGACATGAAATAATGCGTCCCACCGTGCCCAATGCCACCGCAACAAAGTTCGGCGATCCGGATACGCGAATCGCGCAGACATCCTGCTGGACCGTGCTGCTGCGTCCGCGCCAGCCCACGTTGGGTTCGCTGGTATTGGTGTGCCGCGAGCCCGTGCAGGCGTTTTCGGCGCTCAGCGCCGCTGCCTTCGCCGATCTGCAGCATGTGGTGCGCGGCGCCGAGACCATGCTTCGCGAAGTAGTCGCTTACGAGCGGATCAACTACCTGATGCTGATGATGGTCGATCCGGATGTTCATTTTCATGTGCTGCCGCGCTACGCCGGGACACGCAATTTTGCCGGCGTGGAATTTCCCGACCATGGGTGGCCGGCAGCGCCGGCGCTGGAACCGGCGGTGATTGCAGATCCGCAATGGCGTGACGAGCTCCTGGCGCGCCTGCGCGCGGCCTGGCCACAGGGCTGAGTGATGGCGGGCGCTACGGAATTCCGGCACCGCTTCCCCGACCGGCTCGACTGGTACACGCTGCGTGCACTGATCGGGCCCCTGCTGCTGGCGCTGATGGTGCTGCTGGTGGCGCAGCTGCTCGAACGCCTGCTGCGGCTGTTCGAGATGGCCGCGGCCACCGGCGCCGGTGTGTTCACGGTGCTGAAGCTGGTGGCGGCTCTGGTGCCGCACTACATGGGCATGGCGCTGCCCGCGGCTTTTTTTGCCGCCATCTTCATGGCCGTGGCACGGATCGGCGACGACAACGAGCTGGACGCCATGCTGGCCACGGGCCGCTCCATCACGCGCATGGCGGCGCCTTATTTCCTGGTCGCGGTGCTGCTCTCGGCATTCAGCCTGTATCTGTTCGGTTTCCTGCAGCCATTGACGCGCTATGGCTACCGCGTGACGCTGCATAACGCCATGTACACCGGCTGGAATGCACGCATGGAGGACAATCGCTTCGTCAGTGTCCGCCAGGGCTTCTCGCTGGGGGCGGACGATGTGGGGGCCGATGGCCGGCAGCTGCGCGGCGTATTCGTGGAGCGCCGCAATGGCGACAAGGAAGATGTCATCACTGCACAGCAGGGCCGGCTGGTTCCCTCCACAGATGGCAAGCGCCTGCTGCTCGAACTCACCGATGGCCTGATCGTCAGTGATCTGGAGGCAGGCCGGGTGCGTCTGCTCAATTTCGCCTCGGGCCGCATCAACGAGGATTTCACGGTTGTGCCGCCACCGTTTCGCGCCCGCGGCGGCGCGGTGCGCGAGCTGACACTGACCGAGCTGTGGCACCACCAGCTGCCGGCGGGTTCGGATCTGAAAGCCAGCGAGTTGCAGGGTGAGTTGCAGGGGCGTCTGGCGCGCACCGTGCTGCCTTTGCTGCTGCCGTTGCTGGCGTTGCCGTTGGGCATGGCGGCCAAGCGTGGGCGCCGCGCACCCGGTACCGTATTCGCGGCAGTGGCGTTGCTGGCGCTGAACCAGGCGCTGCAGTTCGGCCAGAGCCTGGCGGAATCCGGCAAGGCGCAGGCACTGATCGCCGTGTGGACTCCCTTGCTGGCGTTTGCCGTACTGGGCCTGTGGCTGTTCCGCGGCAGCCTGCAGTGGCCGGGCGACAATCCGGTCATGCGCGCGGTTTCGGCCATCGAGTCCGGCTTCGAGGGCGTGCGGCGCCGGCGCAAGAAAAAACCCGCATGAAGAAACGCGTACTCGGGCCTTACCTGCGCAGCCGCGTCACCGGCCAGATCATCGGCCTGCTGGCGGCGTTGACGGGACTGATGCAGCTGCTGGAGTTGCTGGAAGTCACCAGCGATGTGCTCAACCGCGGTCTCGGCGTCGGTGGCGTGCTGCGCTATGCCATGCTGCGCCTGCCAGGGGAGATGACCATCGCGCTGCCACTGGCGGCGCTGCTGGGTGGCATGTCGGCCTTCTACGCCATGGCCCGCACCAGGGAGATCACCGCGCTGCGCTGCGCCGGAGTGGGGCTGTGGCGCATTCTGCTGTACCTGGCGCCAGTGCCGGTAATCCTGGCGCTGCTGCAGCTGGGGCTGTCGCAGGTGCTGGTGCCGGCAGCGGAGAAGAACCTCAAGGCCTGGTGGGATTCCACGGTGCCGCTGGAAGAAAGACCCGCGGAGCCGCGCTGGGTGCGGACCAGCAATGGCGTGCTGCTGTTCGATCGCAACAGCGCGGATGGTCGCGCGCTGCTCGATGTACGCATATTCCAGCGGGGCAGCGATGGTCTGCTCACGCAGCGCACGACGGCGCAGCGCGCGGACTGGACCGGGTCCGGCTGGCAGCTGCAGCAGGTGAAGGACCTGCGTACCGCTGGCCTCCCCGGCACGGCCGCGGAAGGTGCGGAGAGCGGCAGCACACGATTCTGGTCATCCAACCTTCGGCCCGAAGATGTAATGCAGCTGGACGTGGACGAACCCCATCTGACTGGCCTGGTGCTGGCCGATGTCATCGTCGGTGCGCGGGTCAGCACGCGTCCGCGCAGCTACTACGAGGCTGTGCTGGCGCGTACGTTCACCGCGCCATTCGCGGGTTTCATCATGCTGCTGCTGGCGTTGCCGTCGGCCATCGTTTCGGAACGGCGGGGCGGCGGTGGCCGGATGCTCGGGGCACTGGGCCTCGGGCTGGGTTTCCTGCTGGTGGATGGCGTGTTCTCATCCTTCGGCACCAGTGGCAGGCTCGATCCCTGGTGGGCGGCCATCGCGGCACCGCTGATCTTTGCCGCCATCGGCTTCCTGCAGCTCGCGGCCTGCGAGCGCGCCTGAAGGCGGCGGCGGGTTACCTGAAGTTCATGACTTCGGGCGCTGGCAGGCACTACGATGTGCGCGCGAGCCGGTCCGCCAATCCGACCGGGCGAGGAGTGCATTGATGAACGAAGTCTCGATCGTACCGGTACGCAGCGCATCGGAGTTGAAGCGCTTCATCCGCCTGCCTGCCAAGCTGTATGCGAACGATCCTAACTTCGTGCCGCAGCTGGAAATGGAGCGGCGCGATGCCCTGTCGCCGGACCGCAATCCGTATTTCGAACATGCCGAGGTGCAGTTTTTCCTGGCAGTGCGCGGCGGCCGCGACGTGGGCCGCATCAGCGCGCAGATCGACCGATTGGTGAAGGACCCGACCATCGGGCACTTCGGAATGATCGTGGCCGAGAATGATCCGGCGGTGTTCGCAAAGCTCTTGGGCGCTGCCGAATCCTGGCTGCGCGAGCGCGGCAAGAGCCGCGTGCTCGGGCCCTTCAATCTCTCCATCAACGAAGAGTCCGGCCTGCTCATCGACGGCTTCGACACGCCGCCGATGATCTTCATGTCGCATGACCCGCGCTACTGCGCGGCGCAGCTGGAGCAGCATGGCTACCGCAAGTCCAAGGACCTGCTGGCCTATCTCTACGATGCGCACCAGGACGTGCCGCCGGCTGCGCGCCGGCTGATCAACCGTCACGTGCCGGCCGGGCTTACGGTGCGTCACATCGACATGAAGAATTTCATGGCGGAATTCGATGTGATCATCGACATCTTCAACGATGCCTGGAGCGAGAACTGGGGCTTCGTGCCGTTCACGCCGGCAGAACTGAAGCACATGGCCAAGGGCCTGAAGCCATTGCTGCGCAGCGAGATCACCGCGGTGGCCGAGCTGCATGGGCGGCCCATCGGATTCTCGATTGCGTTGCCCAACCTCAACGAGGCCATCCGCGATTTCGGCGGCAAGCTGCTGCCCTTCAACTGGCTGAAACTGCTGTTGCGCCTCAAGCGTGGCACCACCACTGCACGCGTGGCGCTGCTGGGCATACGCCGCAATCTGGATGTCGGCCTGCTCAGCGGACTGCTGCCTTACCTGCTGATCGACGAGATGCGGCGCGAGGCGCCGAAGCGGCTGCGCAACGTGGAGCTGTCCTGGATCCTCGAGGACAACAAACCCATGCGCCGCGTGGCCGAGTCGCTGGGGGCGAGCGCCTACAAGACCTATCGCGTGTACGAAAAGCCACTGTCGTGAGCGAGCCCGGAGCCCTGACCGCCGTGGTGCTGGCGGGTACTCGCGGCGGCGGTGATCCACTGGCGGAATATGCCGGTGTTTCGCACAAGGCGCTGATTGCCGTCGATGGGCGGCCCATGCTCGAGCGCGTGGTGGCGTCCCTGGCCGCAGTGCCCGAGGTGTCTCGCATCCTGGTGGCCATCGAACGGCCGGAAATCGTCGCGGCGCTGCCGCCTGTTCGCGTGCCGGTGATTGCCGTGGTTGCCGCTTCCGGCCCCAGCGCCAGCGTTGCCGCGGTGCTGGCCGTCGAGGGCACGCCGCTGCTGCTGACCACGGCCGACCATGCGCTGCTACAGCCGGAATGGGTGCAGGAATTGCTCCAGGCCGACCACGGTGACGCCGATGCCCTGGTGGCGCTGGCCCGCAGCGATGCCGTGCTGGCGGCTGCTCCGGGCACGCAACGCACCTGGCTGCGCTTTGCGGATGGCAATTACTCGGGATGCAACCTGTTCCTGCTGCGTACCCCGGCGACTTCACGGGTGGTGGCGCTGTGGGAGGAAGTGGAAGCCGCGCGCAAACGTCCGCTGACTCTGCTGCGGCGTCTCGGGTTCCTGTACGCGCTGCGCTACCGCATGGGCTGGCTGAGCCTCGATGCTGCCCTGGGCAGGCTGGGGCAGCTGTGCAGGGCGCGTGTCCGGGCCGTCATCCTCAAGGATGGCCGCGCCGCCATTGATGTGGACAAGCCCGCGGACCTGGTGCTGGTCCGGCAGCTGGCAGCGGCGCAGTCAGCGCGTAGCTGAGTCCTGCCGCGCCATGCCGGGCAGTCCGGGAGCTTCCAGCGCCTGGGCCCCTGCGCGCCACTGTGCTGCCAGCGCCTGGCAACGCTCCAGGTCTGCCGGGTAGTCCAGCTCCGCCCATTCACGACCTTCGATCGAAAGGCAGCGCACATCGGCGCCTTCGCCGGCCAGCCGGTTGATGGCAGAGAGGTACCAGAGTCCTGTCCCCTCGCGCGTGCGCATGGTGCGTTCCAGTTCCGCCACGAACAGCGCTGCGCCCGCGGCATTGAAGCGCAGGAAGCCGATGGATTCGCCATTCACATCGGCTGCAGGCAGTTTCTTGCCTATGGCCTTGAGCCGCGTGCCGGCGGCAATGACCTTCATGTCGTCTTCGTCGTAACCGGCCTTGCGGTCGATGGTCACGGTGATGGGGGCATCCTCGGCCGACAGCAGTTCCACCGCGATGCCTGGCTCGAACAGGGTGTCACCGTTGAGGATCAGCGTCGGTCCGGACATTTCCTCCCGCGCCAGCCAGCAGCTGGCGAGGTTGTCAGCAACCTTGTGGAAGGGATTGAACAGGGTGCGCACCTGCATTGTTGCCGGCGCGACACGCGGCAGTGCCTGTTCGACCAGATCGGCGCGGAAGCCCGTGACGATGACCGCTTCGCGCACGCCGGCAGCCGCCAGCGCCACCAGCTGCCATTCAAGCAGGCTGCGTCCAGCCAGATCCAGCAGGCATTTGGGCAATTCGGCTGTCAAAGGCAGCAGTCTGCTGCCTTGCCCGGCGCCGAGGATGATGGCCCGCCTGGGCCCTTGGTACGCGTTCGACATATCACCAGACTGCTGGAAAAAAGCGAGTTTACATGGCTGGCCCCGATGGAAACTGTCGCGCCAAAACATCAGATCGGGGTAACTCTGAACAGGCCGGGCCCCCCTCTTTAACGGGCCCCGGAACAGGTATCATAACGGGCAGCAAGTGTTGTATCCCGGATGGCGAGTCGCGCATCACGTTCAAATTGCAAAGAAATTGCACTGGCGCCTTCGCCACACTAGATTTAACGCCTGCAGATTCAGGAGCCGACCCGGCGTCGCGAATTGGACGGTAACTTGGTTTTACAGATCGTGCCGACACCGACGGCCAGCGGGGCAGACCTGCGTCGCGCGGAGTTTTCCACGCTGACGGAGGCTCTGGATTTCGCCTCCCAGGGACGGACCGGCTTCAACTACTACGACGGTCGGGGCGACCTTACCGCCGTGCTGCCATACAGCGAGCTGCGCGAGCGCGCTCGTACGCTGGCGCGTCGGCTACAGGGGCTGGGCCGCGGCAGCCGGGTGGCGCTGGTAGCGCACACACATCCGGACTTCGCCGTGATGTTCTACGCCTGCCAGTACGCCGCGCTGGTGCCCGTGCCGCTGCCGGCGGCCATTCATCTGGGCGGCCGGGAAGCCTATGTGCGCCACCTGCGCCAGATGGTGCTGGACTGCCGTGCCGCCGCAGCTTTTGCGCCCAAGGAGTTCATCGATCTGCTGCGCGAGGCTGCCACGGGGCTGCCGGTGCAGATCACCGGCACGCTGGATGATTTCCAGGCCATGGACGATCTGGGCGAATTGCCCGCACCGCCGACACCCGATGAACTGGCGTACATGCAGTACACCTCGGGCAGCACGCGTTTCCCGCGCGGCACGATGATCACGCAGGCCTCGGCGCTGCATAACCTCGAAGTGATCTTCAACCACGGCTTCCGTCTCACCCAGGAAGACCGCTTCTTCTCCTGGCTGCCGTACTACCACGACATGGGCCTGGTGGGCATCGTGCTGGGTTGCGTGGCCACGCAGCGTTCCTGCGACTTCCTCGGCTCGCGCGAGTTCGCCATGCGTCCGCGGCTGTGGCTGAAGCTGATGTCGCAGAACCGCGCGACCATTTCCTTCAGTCCGCCCTTCGGTTATGCACTGGCCGCGCGGCGCATCACGGCCAAGGACACCGAGGCGCTGGACCTGTCGGCCTGGCGCGTGGCTGGCGTGGGCGCTGAGATGATTCATCCGGAGTGGCTGGACGCCTTTGCCAAGGCGCTGGCGCCGGCCGGCTTCCGGGCCAATGCCTTCCTGCCCTGCTATGGCATGGCGGAGTGCGCACTGGCAGTGAGCTTCGCCACGGTGGGCGGCGGCGTGCAGACCGATGCCATCGACGGCGAACTGCTGTCGGAGACCGGCGAAGCGCTGCCCTACGTGGAAGGTTCCTCCGGCCGCCGCAAGGAATTCGTCAACTGCGGCGCGCCGCTGCCTGACTTCGAAGTCGAGGTACGCGACGAAGAGGGGCGCCTGCTGCCGGAACGTCATGTGGGCCGCATTCATCTGCGCAGTCCCAGCGTGATGACCGGCTACTACAACGCTCCCGAGCGCACCAGCGAAGTGCTGTCCGAGGACGGCTGGCTGAATACCGGTGACCTGGGCTACATGGCAGACGGCGTGATGTATCTCACCGGCCGGGCCAAGGACCTGCTGATCATCAACGGCCGCAACATCTGGCCGCAGGACCTGGAAAACCTGGCGGAGCAGCAGCCGGAAGTACGCCCCACCGATGCTTCGGCCTTCTCAGTTGCCGGCAGCGACGGCACCGAAGTCGCCGTGCTGGTGGTTCAGTGCCGCGAGACGGACCCGCGCGAACAGGCCGAGCTGGCCGATCGCCTGCACGAGGCCATTTCGCAGGAGTTCGGCATCCGCTGCCTGATAGAGCTGGTGCCGCCGCATACCCTGCCGCGCACTTCCTCGGGCAAGCTCTCGCGCAGCGTCACGCGCAAGGAATTCCTCGAGCGTCACAACGAAGAACGGCTCCGCGAAGCCTCGCACCAGCGTTTCCTGGTCAGCGACGGCGGCCGGCGAACCGTCGCAGCCTGATCCTGATGGCTACCACTGCCGACCGGGTCGAGCGCGTGGTCCGCGAAGCCCTGAAGATCGCCTGTCCGGACATCGGTGCCGTGCAAGGCAGTACCCATCTGTCCAGCGAGCTCGGGCTCGATTCAGCACAGGTGATGGACATGATCATGGAGATCGAGGACCGCCTCGACATCTCCGTTCCGGTAGCGGCCATTGCCGAAGCACACACGCTGGATGACCTCTGCGCCGCTGTGCGCCGCGTGGCCGGCACATGAGCCTGCTGGACAAGTTCGCGCCGCTGGCTGAGCTGCGCAGTGCGCTGGCGGGAAGTGGCCGCGTGCCATCGGTGGCAACGCCCATGGATGCCGTCAATTCCGCCACCGAGGCGGTCATCGATGGCCGCAAGGTGCTGCTGGCCGGTACCAACAATTACCTGGGCCTCACGTTCGATGCCGAATGCCAGGCTGCAGCGATCAACGCGGTACAGACCCTGGGCACTGGTACCACCGGCTCACGCATGGCCAGCGGCAACTATGCCGGGCATCGCGCGCTGGAACAGGAATTCGCCGCGGCTTTCGGCTGGCCCGCCGGCATCGTGTTCTCCACTGGTTACCAGGCCAACCTGGGCGCCATCTCGGCGCTGGCCGGGCAGGGCGAGTTCCTGCTGATCGATGCCGACAGCCACGCCAGCATCCACGACGCCTGCCGCCTGAGCCAGGCCACCACCATCCGTTTCCGGCACAACGATCCGGAAAATCTCGCGCGGCGCCTGGAACGTCTGGGCGAGGACGCAAAGCGCACCCTGGTAGTGGTGGAGAGCCTGTACAGCGTGCTGGGCGACCGCGCACCGCTCAAGGAGCTGGTCGAGGTCAGCGCGAAGCATGGCGCGATGATCATCGTCGACGAGGCGCATTCCTTCGGCATCTACGGTCCGCGCGGCCTCGGCATCTGCGCCGAGCAGGGGCTGCTGGACAGCGTCGATTTCGTCGTCGGCACCTTCTCGAAGAGCCTGGGTGGCGTCGGTGGCTTCTGCGTGAGCCGCCACCGCGACTTCGAGCTGCTGCGCCTGGGCAGCCGGCCGTACATCTTCACTGCATCGCCGCCGCCGCCGGTGATCGCCGCTGCGCGCGCTGCCTTGCAGAGGCTGCTGAACGGCGATGACCTGCGCACGCAGCTGTGGCGCAATATCGAGCGCTTCACCGCTGCCATCACGCAGCTCGGCTACCGCACCGGCTCGAAGGACGCAGGGCCGGTAACGGCGCTGGTATTCGACGAACGCAGTGAAGCCATGGCGCACTGGCAGGGTCTGCTGGATGCAGGCATCTACACCAACCTGATGGTGCCGCCGGCTACGCCGGCGGGCCTGAACATCGTGCGCATCAGCCTGTCTGCGGCGCACAGCGATGCGCAGATCTCGCGCATGATCGAGGCATTCGAGGCCCTGTCGCGGCAGCTGCGGCCCGCCGCCTGATCCCTAGCGGGGACGATTGTCCTCGTCGACGAGCACGACCCGCGCCTTGTAGCCGGCCATTTCCGGTTCGTCGTACTGCGAGTAGGCGCAGATGATCAGCCGATCACCTACCACGGCCTTGCGTGCGGCGGCGCCATTCAGCGAAATCGTGCCGGAGCCACGCGGCGCCTCGATGATGTAGGTGCTGAAGCGCTCGCCGTTGTCGATGTTGTAAAGCTCGATGTACTGGCCCGGCAGGAGCCCCGACGCATCCAGCAGTGCGCGATCGATGCCGCAGGAGCCCTCGTAGTGAAGATCCGCCTCGGTGACCTTCACGCGGTGCAGCTTGGCTTGCAGCATGGTTCTTTGCATGGACGGCATTGTACCAGCCGCTGTCAGCCTCCCTTGTCAGCTCCCTTGTCAGGCTCCTTGGGCCAGCCAGCTGCGCCAGCTTCCCAGCCAGGTGATGTCAGCGGCGCCCTGCACCGCGCTGGCCTCGCACAGGAAGCCTGCCACTTCAGCGCCGGAGGCGATGCGCACGCGGCCGATGCCCAGGGGCGCCGGGATGCCCTGCATGAAGGATGCGAAGTGTTCCTGCGGCATGCGCCACACCTCGACTTCGATGGCCTCGCCATCCTCGGCCACGCGCAGCAGTCCGGGACGCGAGGGCGGGCCGCCGGGCAGGGCGTACAGCCGGTAGCAGGGTGCAGTGCGCGTCACGGCGATGCGCCAGGCGCCGCGCGATGTGAGCTGCCCGTTCAATGGCAGGCCCTGCATGTGCGCGCCACAGACTGCGATGTCCATGGTTTTTTCATCCAGCGGTGTGACGCTGTCTTCTTCACGCAGTTGGTGCGGCGTGGCACCCAGCCGCGCGCCTGCAGCCTGCATGCGGCCGGCGAGGCACAGCAGATCCTCGTCATGCCATGCTGGTGCGATCAGCGTGACACCGAAGGGCAGGCCCCGCGGTGTGAAGCCCGCCGGAACCGCAACAGCGGCCAGGTCCATCAGGTTCACGAAGTTGGTGTAGCGGCCGAGATTGGCATTCAGTTGCAGCGGTTCAGCCTGCTCGGCGTCGATGCGGTAATGCGTGCCGGCCGTTGGCAGCAGCAGCACATCGGCCTGCTCCCAGATGCCCTGCGCGAGGGCTGTCAGTTCACGCAGCCGGTACTGGGCTGCAAAGGCTTCGCGCGCGCTGGCATTGCGGCCTCCTTCGATGATCTGCCGGGTAACCGGCAGCAGGCATTGTGGTTTTGACTCCAGCACCGTTGCAGTGGCGAGATAGCGTTCCGCCACCCACGGGCCTTCGTACAGCAGTCGCGCAGCCTGCAGCAGCGGACTGATATCGACGGTGTGCAGGGTGGCGCCCAGCGCACGCAGCCTCTCCGCGGCTGCTGCATACAACGCGGGATATTCGGCGTTGCCGAAGAATTCCAGCTGGCCCGCGGCGGGCACTGCGACGCGCAGGCCGTTGCGCTGCGACCACAGGCGGCCCGCTGGCAGTTGCTGCCGGCGCGACCAGGGGTCGTTGCTGTCGAAGGCGGCGGCCGCGCGCGCGACGGTGAGCGCATCGGCGGCGGTCAGCGCAAACACCGACATGGCATCGATGGACCGGCAAGCCGGCAGCATGCCGCGGTTGCTGAGGCGACCAAGTGTGGGCTTGTATCCCACTATGTTGTTGAAGGCTGCGGGCACACGGCCGGAGCCTGCGGTGTCAGTGCCCAGTGCGAAGCTGGCTATACCCAGCGCCACCGCCAGCGCCGAGCCGCTGGATGAGCCGCCACTCAGATACTCCGCATCGAAGGCATTGCGGCAGATGCCATACGGCGAGCGCGTGCCCACCAGGCCCGTGGCGAACTGGTCCATGTTGGTCTTGCCGACGGCAATGGCGCCGGCATCCAGCAGACGCTGCACCACATGCGCGGACGCCGTCGGCAGGAAGGCGGCATCCGGACAGCCTGCGGTGGTCGGCAGGCCGGCCAGGTCGATGTTGTCCTTGATGGCAAAGGGCACGCCATACAGCGGCAGGGAATCCGGCGCGATCCGCGCCAGCTCGGCAGCGCGCGCATGCAGCGACTCTTCGCTGCAGCGGGAAATCCATATCGGGTTGTCCGCATGCAGCTGCATCTGCTGCAGCACCGCGGCGACGGTTTGCTGCGGCGTCAGTTCGCCGCTGCGGTAGGCGGCATTCAGTGCTGGAATGGCAAGGCGCATTCAGTCTCCGTCTGTGCCGATGGCAACCAGGGCATCGCCAGGTTGCACGGGGCGGCCACGCGAACACCCCAGCGCGCGCACGATGCCGCTGGTGGGGGCCCGCACGCTGATCTCCATCTTCATTGCCTCCAGCACCACCAGTTCCTCTCCTGCTGCGACGCGTGTGCCGGGCTGCACGCGGATCTGCCACACATTGCCGGCAACCGGAGCGCGCACCGCCGTGGTTCCCGGTGGCAGTTCTTCAGCAACCGGTGCGACGATAGCTTCCTGCGGCGGTGATTCGGACAGGCCGGCCTCGCGCCAGCGTGCACGCTCTGCCTCGAAGGCGGCGCGCTGCGTGTTGCCGAAGGCTGCGATCGATGCCGCATTGTCCTGCAGGAAGCGCTGATAGTCGGCAAGCGCCAGCGTCGTGTCCTGGATTTCCAGCTGGTAGCGGCCATAGGGAAAACCGGCGCGCATCTGCAGCAGCTCTGCGGCGCTGACGGGATGGAAGCGGATCTGGTCGAAGAATCGCAGCAGCCAGCGCCGGCCACCGGTGAACTCGCGGGTCTGCCGGAAGCGGTTCCACATCTGTACGGTGCGGCCGACGAACTGGTAGCCGCCCGGGCCTTCCATGCCGTACACGCACATGTACGCGCCGCCGATGCCCACGGCGTTCTCCGGCGTCCAGGTGCGCGCGGGGTTGTACTTGGTGGTGACCAGGCGGTGGCGTGGATCCAGCGGCGTTGCCACGGGCGCTCCGAGATAGACATCGCCCAGCCCCATCACCAGGTAGCTGGCGTCGTAGACGATCCGGCGTACATCCTCCATGGAGTCCAGTCCGTTGATGCGCCGGATGAACTCGATATTGTCGGGACACCAGGGCGCATCGGCACGCACGGACTGCATGTAGCGCTGCGTGGCCAGTTGCGTGGCCGGATCATCCCAGGACAGCGGCAGGTGCACGATGCGGCTGGCTACGCGCATCGAGTCCACCGGCGGCAGTTCCCCAATCGCCTGCATCACCATCTCGATGACGCGAGTGGAATCCAGGCGCCGTGCATCGAAATGCACCTGCAGCGAGCGGATGCCGGGAGTGAGCTCGCGCAGACCGGGAATCGAGCGGGCCTTCAGCTGTTCATACAGGGCCTGTACCTGGAAGCGCAGCACCAGATCCAGCACCGGCGCGCCGAATTCCACCAGCAGGTTGTCCTCGCCCGACTGGCGGATGCAGATGGCGGCATGGCGCTCGTTGGCCTCGCAGGCCTGCACGATGGAAGGGTTGCCAGGCGAGGGTGCGCGCCGCACACGCTGCTGCATCGGGGCCGGCTGCACCTTCAGTGCTGCGATGGCGGCGTCCTGTTCCCGCAGCATCTCCCGCGCCTCCGCCGGCGTGACGACCTGGAAGCGCACCCGGTCGCCGGGCCGCAGTTGCCCGATCTGCCACAGGTCGGCCAGGCAGATGGTTGCCGGGCAGACAAAGCCTCCCAGGCTGGGCCCATCGGGCCCGAGTATCACCGGCATGTCGCCGGTGAAGTCGATGGTGCCCGGCGCATAGGCATTGTCGTGGATGTTCGAGGGATGCAGGCCGGCTTCGCCACCATCGCTGCGCGCCCACTGCGGTTTCGGGCCGATGAGCCGTACGCCGGTGCGGCTGGAGTTGTAGTGCACTTCCCAGTCGGTGGCGAAGAAAGTCTGCATGTCCTCGGCAGTGAAGAAGTCCGGTGCGCCATGCGGGCCTTCGATGACATGCAGCGACCATTCATTGCCCAGCACCGGAATGAGCGCCGGGTCGATCTCATGGGTACGCGATGTATCGGGCGCGGCTTGCCGCAGCCGCAGTACATCTCCGGTGCGCAGCGCCCGCCCGCCATGGCCGCCGAACTGGCCCAGTGTGAATGTGGATTGGCTGCCCATGTAGTCGGGCAGGTCGAATCCACCTTGTACCGCCAGGTAACTGCGCTGGCCGCCATGCTCGATCCGTCCCAGCGCCAGCACCGAGCCGGCGCGCACCGGTACAGCCTGCCACGGGGAAAGGGGTGCGCCATCCAGCGTTGCCTGCATGGCAGCACCCGTGAGGGCCAACATGGCATCGACGGCGAAACGCAGTGTCGCGCCCGTGGCCGTCATTTCCAGCGCCGTCGTGCCTTCCTCATTGCCCACGATGCGATTGGCCAGCCGCAGCGAACGGGCATCCATGGGACCGGAGGGAGGCACACCCACGTCCCAGTGACCCAGCCGTCCGGGCCAGTCCTGGAGCGTAGTGAGCGTGCCGGGATCGATCACCTCTATTCCGGGAGTGACGAAGCGCAGGCGCCCCAGCAATCCGGTGGTGGGGCGGCCCGCGAGGAAATCCTCCTGTTCCAGCACGGCCCGCAGCATGGGCAGGTTGGTCTCGATGCCATGCACGGAGGTTTGCGCCAGCGCCTGGCCGAGGCGCGCTAGAGCTGCTTCGCGAGTGGGGCCATGCGCAATGATCTTGGCCAGCATGGGGTCATACCAGGTGCTCACCTCGGCACCGGTTTCGATCCAGGTGTCGATGCGCACGTCGGCGGGAAATTGCACCTCCGTGAGCAGGCCCGAGGCAGGCCTGAAGCCACGCGATGGGTCTTCGGCGTAGAGGCGGGCCTGCACGGCATGTCCATGCGGAGCAGGGCGAAAGGCCGCGAAGTCGGGCGCATCGCCGGCCGCCACCCTGAGCATCCATTCGACCAGGTCGACGCCGAAGATCTCCTCCGTCACGCCATGCTCCACCTGCAGCCGTGTATTCACCTCGAGGAAGTAGTAGGCGCCGCTGTCGGCGTCGTAGACGAATTCCACCGTACCTGCCGAGCGGTACTGCACGGCCTTGCCGAGGCGAACCGCGGCGTCGAGCAGCCCGGCGCGTATCTCGGAGGTCAGGCCGGGTGCGGGCGTCTCCTCGATCACCTTCTGGTTGCGTCGCTGCATGGAGCAGTCGCGTTCGCCCAGTGCGATGACCGCGCCGCGGCCATCACCGAACAGCTGCGCCTCGATATGGCGCGCATTTGCCACGAACTTTTCGAGGAATACGCCGGCATCGCGGAAGTTCGCGGCGGCAAGACCCCGCACGCTGTCGAAGGCGCGGCCCAGCGCCGCGGCATCGGTGCACAGCTGCATGCCGATGCCTCCGCCACCCGCCGTGCTCTTCAGCATCACCGGATAGCCGATGCGCTCGGCTTCATTCAGCGCATGAGGCAGGTCGGCCAGCAGTCCGCTGCCTGGCAGCATGGGCAGTCTGTTGGCCGCTGCCAGCGCGCGTGCACTGTGCTTGAGCCCGAAGCTGCGCATCTGCTCCGGCGTGGGGCCGATGAACGCGATGCCTGCCGACTCCGAGGCCTGCGCGAAGTCCGCGTTTTCGGAGAGGAAGCCATAGCCCGGGTGGATGGCCTGCGCACCGCAGGCGCGCGCCGCTTCAAGGATGGCATCGCCGCGCAGGTAGCTTTCCGTGGCCGGCGGCGGGCCCAGGCGGATGGCTTCGCCCGCCTGCCGCACATGCAATGCATTGGCATCGGCGTCCGAGTACACGGCAACCGAGGCGATATCCAGGCGATGCAGCGTGCGCAGGATGCGGCAGGCAATGGCGCCGCGGTTGGCGATCAGGACCTTGTTGAACATTGCGCCACTCCCTCCGGGCAGCGCGTGCAGGCTGCCGGGCGATGCCGGGTCGTCCCGGCCTGGGTGGGGAGGCGCGACGAGTCGTCCCGTCGGCCGGCGGCCAGGATCACGCGCTGTTCCAGCTCATGACCCGCACCGGAGTCGGATTATACGCATTGCAGGGGTTGTTCAGCTGCGGACAGTTGGAGATCAGCACCATGATGTCCATCAATGCCTGCAGCTCCACGAAGCGGCCCGCCGCGGAAATACCATCGGCGAAGCTCAGGCCGCCGGCCGGGGTCACCGGAACATTCATGAAGAAATTGATGTTGCTGGGCAGGTCGCGCTTGGACATGCCGTGATCGTGGCGGGCCAGCGCCAGCAGGAAGCTGTCCCTGCAGCTGTGCATGTGGCGCTTCTCGAGCGCGTAACGCACGGTGTTGCTCTCGGCGGAGCAGGCGCCGCCCAGCGTGTCGTGGCGGCCGCAGGTGTCCTGCACGATGCGCAGCATGGAGCGGCCGCGGTTGGATTTCAGTACCGAGCCCGTGCCCAGGTACAGGTTGCCCTGCGACTGGATGGTGTTCTGCGCGCTGTAGTGCTCATCGGTGTCGGCGGCGCTGTAGAACAGCGTATCGACGGCCTGGTTGCCCTCCAGGTCCACGATGCGGAGCAGATGGCCGGCGCGCACCACGCCCATCCAGGGTTCGCCCGAGGGAATCACGGTGTCGATCAGCGGAATGGTGGTGTCCGTCATGCTCCGACATGCCTTTCGGTGTTGATGTAGCCACGCTGGTTTTCAGGACAGCGCATGCGGCAGCGATCATCGGCAGTCACCGGGTCGCTGCGCCAGGCCTGCAGCTGCACGCCGGGCGGCGCATAACGGGAGCCGCGCGCCAGTGGATGCGGGCCGGCATGCAGCAGCACGATGCAGTCCATCTCGAAGCGCAGGTCCACTACATCGCCTGCCTTGCTGTGGCCTTCCTGCAGGCGCAGCGCACCGGCATCGTCCACGGCGACCTTGCTGAAAAAATTGATGTTGGCCACCAGGTCGCGCTCACCCAGCCCGTGTTTGCCCATCTCCACCAGCATGGCATCACGGCCGCTGATGTAACGTTCATTGCGCTGCGCCTGGAAGGAGGTGGCGCCATAGCGGGCCTCGATGGCAGCCGAATCGGTCAGGCCGCACAGGGGGTCGTGCCAGCCACAGCTGTCCGCGGTAATGGCGCAGAGCACGCGGCCCATATCCGAGTAGCACACGCAGCCGGCGGTGAGATGCGCGGTATGCTGCGCCTTCAGCGTGTCGGCCATGTTGTAGCGCTCCAGCGCCTGCTCATGGCTGTAGAACAGCGCCGCAAGGTTGGTGTCCGGGCCGGCGGCGATCAGTCGCAGCACCAGGCCCCGGCGCATCACGCCGGACCAGTGCGCACCACCGCGCAGCTGCTGTGTCCATAGCGGCTCCGTCGATCCAATCACCTCACCACCCATTCCGACTCCTTTGGCAATCCCTGTCCGGGCCAGGAAAGTGCAAGGCGCATACCACCCATGCGGGGCATCCATTTTGGTGCCGCTGCCGCTCCACGCCCTCTGCGACGCCGCGACTCTGCACCAGCGCGGGGCATCGTCAGTCCGACGTCGGATCGTAACGGTGCACGATAGAGCAGCAGGAGTTGCTTGAGTGCGCCGCTGACGCGGCTTCCCCGCGGGCATGGGGTTTGCAGATCGCTGAGGCAAATGTGCATCTAGGGTTCCGGCCGGGCGATCGGTGCTGGTCCGAGAGAGGCAGTCCTTGCGGTGTCGTCATCGATGCCGGGGATACACGGCGGGACAAAAGCCCGGGAGATGGGTGCCGCAATTCCAGTCAACCAGGAGATCTTTATGCCGCGCATATCCCGGAGATTCTTGCCGGTCTGTCTCGTCCTGCTTGCGACCCTCGGCGTGGGTTGCTCGCCAAAAACCGAGGCCCCCGTTGAAGCGCCCGCCAAGCGTGCCTTCAAGGTGGCGTGGAGCATCTATGTGGGGTGGATGCCATGGGACTACGCCGGTTCAAGCGGCATCCTGAAGAAATGGGCTGACAAATACGGCATCGAGATCGAGCTCACGCAGATCAACGACTACGTCGAGTCCATCAACCAGTACACCGCGGGCCAGTACGATGCCTGCGTGATGACCAATATGGACATGCTGACGATCCCGTCGGCCGGCGGCGTGGATTCCACGGCACTGATTCTCGGCGATTACTCCAACGGCAATGATGGGGTGGTGCTCAAGGGTGCCGGCAAGAAGCTCGCCGACATCAAGGGGCAGTCGGTGAACCTGGTGGAGTTGTCGGTGTCGCACTACCTGCTGGCCCGCGGGCTGGAGTCGGCAGGTCTCAAGGAAAGCGACGTCAAGGTGGTGAACACCTCCGACGCCGACATCGTGGCGGCCTATGCCACGCCCGCGGTGACTGCGACGGTGACCTGGAAGCCGCTGCTTTCCGAGGTGACTGCCGGCAAGGGCAGTTCGCTGGTGTTCGACTCCAGCAAGACGCCGGGCGAGATCCTCGACCTGATGGTAGTGAACACCAAGGTGCTCAAGGAGAATCCCGATCTTGGCAAGGCGCTCGTCGGCGCCTGGTACGAGATCATGGCGGCAATGCAGGCCAAGGACGAGGGGGCCACTGCGGCGCTCACATCGATGGCCAAGGCATCGGGCACTGACCTTGATGGCTTCAACGGCCAGCTGGCCACGACGTACATGTACTGGCAGCCAGCCGATGCCGTGGCTGCAGTATCCAGCCCCGACCTGCTGACCAAGATGGACCTGGTGCGCAAGTTCTCCTTCGATAAAGGGCTGCTGGGTGCGGGCGCCAAGTCTGTGGATGCGGTGGGCATCGAGTTCCCGGGTGGCAAGACGCTGGGCAATCCAGAGGCCATCACCATGAGATTCGACACCAGCTACATGCAGATGGCTGCGGACGGAAAGCTCTAGGCCCAGGCGCCTCTTGCGACGCCTGATCAATCAGCGCCCGGCGCGGGGCGAACGCTTCGCGCTCGGGATGCTGCCCTTCATTGCGCTGCTGACGGTGTACGTGGTTGCCTCGCAGCTGCGGCTGGCCGAGAACGCCAGCGACAAGATGCTGCCGTCCTTCGGCAGCATGGCGCATACGCTGCATGACTACGCACTGGTCGAGGACCCGCGCAGCGGCCAGTACCTGTTCTGGGCGGATACCTGGGCCAGCCTGAAACGCATCGGTGCAGCGCTGCTCATCAGTTCGGCGATGGGCCTGCTGATGGCACTGGCAATCGGTGCTGTTCCAAGGATCCGGGCGCTGCTGTCGCCGCTGCTGTCCACCGTGGCGATGATCCCGCCGCTTGCGGTGCTGCCCATACTGTTCATCGTGCTGGGTCTTGAGGAGCCGGCAAAGATTGCATTGATAGTCATCGGCATCCTGCCCTGCACCGCACGTGATCTGGCGCTGCGCATCAGCGAACTGCCCGAGGAGCAGCTGGTGAAGGCGCAGACGCTGGGCGCCTCGACCTGGCAGCTGGTGCTGCGCGTCATCCTGCCGCAGACACTGCCCCGGCTGATCGACTCGCTGCGGCTGAACATGGGCGCAGCCTGGCTGTTCCTGATTGCCGCCGAGGCCATCGCCTCCACGCAGGGGCTGGGCTATCGCATCTTCCTGGTACGCCGCTACCTGGCCATGGACGTGATCCTGCCCTACGTGGTGTGGATCACGCTGCTGGCGGTGTGCACGGATCTGCTGCTGCGCCTGCTGCGCGCACGGGCCTTTGCCTGGGCGGAGCCGGGACGCTGATGGCCCGCGTCTCCGTACGCAATGTGTGGAAGCAGTATGGCGCGCATGTGGTGCTGGAAAACCTGCGGCTGGAAGTGGCAGACAATGAGTTCATCACCATCGTTGGCGCATCCGGCTGCGGCAAGACCACCTTCCTGCGCATGCTGCTCGGCACCGAACAGCCATCGCGCGGTTCCATCCTGATCGATGGCGAGCCCATCCGGCCGGAACCGGACCCTGCCCGCGGCATCGTGTTCCAGCGCTATTCGCTGTTTCCGCATCTCTCGGTGATCGGCAACCTGTTGCTGGGCCTGGAACTGAAGCGCTCCTGGCTGCTGGGCCGCCTGTTCGGCGCGGCGCGGCGCGCGGCGCTGCAGCGCGCGGACGCCATGCTCGAAGCCGTGGGCCTGGCCGCCGCGCGCGACCGTTATCCGGCGCAGCTATCCGGCGGCATGCAGCAGCGGCTGTCCATTGCGCAGGCCGTGATCTGCGAACCGAAGATACTGCTGCTGGATGAGCCTTTCGGCGCGCTGGATCCGGGCATCACCGCGGACATGCACGAGCTGATCCTCAGGCTGTGGCGCGACAACGGCATGACCATCTTCATGATCTCGCACGATATCCAGGAGAGCTTCAAGCTGGGGACGCGGCTGCTGACTTTCGATCGCGTGCGCCACGATCCGCAGGCGCCGGAGGCCTATGGCGCGAGCGTCACCTACGATATTCCGCTGCGCCGTACGGCGCTGGCGCCGGCCTGAGCTACTTGCGCTCGCGCCGCTGCGCGGCCAGATAAGCCTGCGTGATGGCCTCGATGAACAGGTGCGGCACTTCCTCGCCCGTGGTCTGCAGCAGGTTGCTGTAGATGTCCTTGTAGCGATCCCAGTTGCCTGTGTCGCCGGGCCTGCCCAGGGTGTCGCCGCCGGCTTCCATCCGCATGGGCGAGAGATGCGCGAGAAACTGCGCCAGTGCGCTGCGCAGCGCCGGATCGACAGCTGCGGCATGGCTGCCGGCGTTGTTGAACTGTCCGCGCAACTGCATGACGGCATCGATGCGGCCCTGGTCATGGCCGGTGAGCAATTCGAGCAGGTACTCATCTGCGCCCAGATCCAGCGGCGAGCGGCCGTCAGGTCTTTCCACGTCGATTCCGTAACCGTCGCGGAAGGCCTGCTGTGCGCGGAGGATTTCCTTCAGGCCGATGACTGCCTCGCGCAGCATGCGGCCGACCAGGTGCAGGCTCTGTGCCTCGTTCTGCATGGGCAGGCGGGTCTCGTCGATGCCGGCGCCGCGGCAGAATGCCTGCAGCGCGTTGCGCACATCCGCCAGCGGCGCACTGCGTCCTTCCAGTCTTGCCCGTGCGGCATTGCGCAGGCGCTTGAGGCGGTCCTGGGCTGACAGTGCTGCGTTGCCGGTGTCGTTCAGTTCCCGCGCGGCGCCGAGCTTGGCCACGGGACCCGTGGCATCGGGTGGAATCAGTGCCTCGATGTTCAGCGACGCACCGAGGTCGTCCGGCATGCCGCCCACCGCACGCAGCGGCACCACGTTGTCCACGGCCATCTGCGCCATGGTGTGCGTCCCGGGCCGCGGCAGCGTGCCATCGTCGGAATCGATGTTGATGCGAATGCGGTACTCGCCCATGCGCAGCACGTCGCCGTCGCGCAGTGCGTACAGGCCGCGGCGCCCCTGGGGAGAGCTGGCGTCGTTGACGAAGACGCCATTGGTGCTGGTGTCCTCCAGGTAGTAGCCGCCCTGGCGGACATGGATGCGTGCGTGGTGGCCGCTCAGGTAGCGGCGGGGATCCGGCAGCGCCCAGTCGTTGTCCAGCGCCCGGCCGATATTGCCGCCGGAGGCGCCCAGCACGATGCTGGACAGGGCGCCAAGGGCCTGCCGCTGATTGCTGATGACTTCAAGCCGAAGGGCCATACCGCAAAAAAACGCTCTTCACCTGAACTATAATGGGGCACGGCCTGATTCCGGGCCGCCTGCCGGGTGACTATGGCATCACATCACATATTCCGGGTCCTGTTCGTGAACCAGGGCAAGGTTTACGAGATCTACGCGCGCAAGGTCAGCCACGGCTCGATGATGGGTTTCGTGGAGGTGGAGGAACTGACCTTCGGCGAGCGCTCCAGCGTGGTGCTCGACCCCACGGAAGAGCGCATCAAGACCGAATTCGAAGGGGTGAAGCGCAGCTACCTGCCGCTGCACTCCGTGCTGCGCATTGACGAGGTGAACAAGCGGGGCGCCAGCCGGATCACTCCGCTCGAGGGCAATGTAACCCCGTTCCCCGTGCCACCGTACGCGCCGCCGGCCGGTGGCGCGGGACGCAAGTCCTGACGTGATCCTGCAGATTCCGGGCGGTCCGGCCCACTCCGACTTCCGCATTGCCAAGCTGCTGGCTGCCGTACGCGCCGCCGTGCCGGCCGTGCGCGGCATCAGCAGCCGCTATCTTCATCTGGCCGAGTGCGCTGCGCCGCTGGCTGCGGCGGATCTTGCGCGGCTGCGCGCGCTGCTGACCTATGGGCCGCGCTACGCGGCAGGTGCGCTGGCAGCAGCCGGATCCTGGCTGCTGGTGGCGCCGCGTCCGGGCACAACCTCGCCCTGGTCCAGCAAGGCCACCGATATCGCGCGGGTGTGCGGCCTTGAGTCGGTGCGGCGCATAGAGCGTGGGGTGCGATTCCAGCTGGACTGCGATTCTCCGCTGGACGAATACGAACTCAAGGCGGTCGGCGCTGTGCTGCACGATCGCATGACCGAGACCGTGCTGCTGCAGGAGGCCGGGTTCGCCAGCCTGTTCGTGCATGGCAGCCCGCAGGCCCTGCGTCATGTGGCAAAGGATGCCGCCTCGCTGCGCTCGGCTAATGCGCAGCTGGGGCTGGCGCTGAATGCCGAGGAGATCGACTACCTGGCGGAGAGTTTCGCGCGGCTGGGCCGTGATCCCACCGATGTCGAGCTGATGATGTTCGCGCAGGCGAACTCCGAGCACTGCCGCCACAAGATATTCAATGCCCGCTTCACGGTGGATGGCGTGCCGCAGGATCATTCGCTGTTCGCGATGATCCGCAACACGCATGCGCATTCTCCAGCCGGCGTGTTGTCCGCCTACAAGGACAATGCGTCGGTGATCGAAGGCTCCCTGGGGCGGCGCTATTTTCCGGATCCGCTGACGGGCGTGTACGGCTCGCATGCGGAGCCCATCGACATCCTCATGAAGGTGGAGACCCACAATCACCCTACGGCCATTTCGCCATTCCCCGGGGCCTCCACCGGTTCCGGCGGCGAGATACGCGATGAAGGCGCGACCGGGCTGGGCGCCAAGCCCAAGGCTGGCCTCGTGGGCTATTCGGTTTCGCACCTGCGTATTCCCGGTTTCGAAAGACCCTGGGAGCAGGGCATCGGCAAGCCCGAACGCATCGCCAGCGCGCTGGACATCATGATCGATGGCCCACTGGGCGCAGCGTCCTTCAACAATGAATTCGGCAGGCCGTGCATCGCGGGGTATTTCCGCAGTTTCGAACAGGTGCTGCCTGGTGGCACGCAGGCGCGTGGCTACCACAAGCCCATCATGATCGCCGGCGGCATGGGCAATGTGCGCCGCATGCATGTGCAGAAAGGCGAAGTGCCGGTGGGCGCGCACCTGGTGGTGCTGGGCGGCCCGGCCATGCTGATCGGACTGGGCGGCGGCGCTGCTTCATCGGTGGGCAGCGGTACTTCCTCGGCGGATCTGGATTTCGCATCGGTGCAGCGGGGCAATCCGGAAATCCAGCGCCGTGTGCAGGAGGTCATCGACGGCTGCTGGGCGATGGGCTCGGACAATCCCATCCAGCTCATCCACGACGTAGGCGCCGGGGGACTCTCGAACGCCATCCCCGAAGCCGTGGCGCACAGCCAGCGTGGCGCCCGCATCGAACTGCGTGCCGTGCCGAATGCCGAGCCTGGCATGTCGCCGCTGGAGATCTGGTGCAACGAGGCGCAGGAGCGCTACGTGCTCGCAGTATCCGAGGCGGGCCTTGCAGGGTTCGAAGCCATCGCGCAGCGTGAGCGTTGCCCCTACGCAGTGCTTGGCCGTCTCACGGACGATGGCGTCCTGCGCGTCCATGACAGCCAGTTCAACAACTACCCCGTCGATATTCCCATCGATGTGCTGCTGGGCAAGCTGCCCCGCATGCATCGCGAAGTCACGCATGTGTCATCGGCGCCGGTCGCCTTCGACAGCAGTGGCATCGACATTGCCGACGCGGCGCTGCGTGTGCTGTCGCATCCGGCCGTGGCGGACAAGACCTTCCTGATCACGATCGGCGACCGGACGGTGGGCGGGCAGATCAGCCGCGACCAGATGGTAGGTCCCTGGCAGGTTCCGGTGGCTGATGCAGCCGTGACACTGGCGGATCATTTCGGTTATTGCGGCGAGGCCATGGCGATGGGCGAGCGCACGCCGCTGGCGCTGCTGGACGCAGCGGCTGCCGCGCGCATGGCGGTTGCCGAGTCGATCACGAACATCCTTGCAGCCGACATCGCGTCGCTGCGCGACATCCGGCTCTCGGCAAACTGGATGGCCGCCTGCGGGCAGCCCGGCGAAGACGCGGCGCTGTACGACGCCGTGCGCGCCGTGGGGCTGGAGCTGTGTCCTGCGCTGGGCATTGCCATTCCGGTAGGCAAGGATTCGCTGTCCATGCGCACGGCCTGGCGCGATGCGCAGGGCGAGAAGGCCGTGACTGCGCCGGTGTCTCTGATCGTATCGGCCTTCGCGCCGGTGGCCGATGTCCGCCGCGGACTGACACCGCAGTTGCGTACGGATGTAGGCGCCACGCGGCTGTTGCTGGCGGATCTGGGCGCAGGCCGCAACCGGTTGGGCGGCTCCATCCTCGCCCAGGTGCATGGCGCACTCGGCGCGGTGCCACCGGATCTGGACTCCCCAGCGCTGCTGTCCGGTTTTGCCGCGGGCCTGCATGCCGCGCGCACGCAGGATCTGCTGCTGGCCTATCACGATATTTCCGACGGCGGTGTGCTGGCGACGCTCACCGAGATGGCCTTTGCCTCGCAATGCGGGCTGGTGGTCGATCTGCCTGCCGGCAACGGCGGCCTTGCAGGACGCCTGTTCGCCGAGGAGCTGGGCGCAGTACTGCAGGTGCGTGAGAGCGATGTTGCCGCGGTGCAGGCGCTGTTTGCTGCGGAAGGGCTGGGCGGGCAGGTGCATGACATCGGCACGCTGCGGCAGGAACTCACCCTGGAGTTCCGATGCGGCGCCGAAAGATATGCGGCCAGCTGGCAGGCACTGCGCCGTGCCTGGAGTGAAGTCTCGCACCGCATGCGCCTGCTGCGCGACGAGCCGGAATGCGCGCGCGAGGAATTCGTCGCGCTGCTGGATGCGGCCGATCCGGGCATCCAGGTACGCCTTGGCTTCGATGCCGGGGAAGACGTGGCGGCGCCTTACATTGCACGCGGTGCGCGTCCGCGGGTGGCCGTGCTGCGTGAGCAGGGCGTGAACAGCCAGGTGGAAATGGCGGCCGTGCTTGAGCAGGCCGGATTCGAGCCGCATGACGTGCACATGACCGACATCCTCGGTGGTCGGCGCTCGCTGCGCGATTACCGCGGACTGGTGGCCTGCGGCGGATTTTCCTATGGCGACGTACTGGGCGCCGGCGAAGGCTGGGCCAAGTCCATCCTGTTCCATCCGCTGGCCCGCCAGCAGTTCGCGGAATATTTCTCGCGCCCGGACACCTTCACGCTGGGAGTCTGCAATGGCTGCCAGATGATGGCCGCACTGAAATCACTGGTGCCGGGTGCCGAGCACTGGCCGCGTTTCGTGCGCAACCGCGGCGAGCAGTTCGAGGGGCGCTTCAGCCAGGTGCAGATATTGAACTCGCCGGCCGTGCTGTTGTCGGATATGGCCGGCTCGGTGCTGCCCATTGCAGTGGCGCATGGCGAAGGCCGGGCGGAATTTGCGCAGGATGGCGGGGCATCGGAATTGATGCAGCTGGGTCAGGTGGCATTTCGCTATGTGGACGGAACAGGTGCAGCAGCGGAGCGATATCCGGCCAATCCCAACGGCTCGCCGCTGGGCATTGCCGCGGTGACCAGCCGCGACGGGCGGGTGTTGCTCACCATGCCGCATCCCGAGCGCTCCTTCCGCGTGGCGCAGCATTCCTGGTATCCGCCCGGAGCAGATGGGTACTCTGGGTGGATGCGCATGTTCCGCAATGCGCGCCGCTGGGTGGGTTGAGAACAAGATGCGATCAAACGGGTGAGGCAGGAATCATGCAGATTCGGCGTGTGAAGGCAGGGGTGTGGCTGGCGCTGTTGCTGGCAGGCGGCGGCATCGCAGCCGGCGTTGCATTGGCAGCCGAGAAATCCAGTTGCGCGGATTGCGCAGCCTGGAATGCGCCGCACAAGCCATTCCGGATATACGGTGACACGTACTACGTTGGCACGGCCCAGCTCAGCTCCATCCTCATCGCCACGGAGTTCGGCCATGTGCTGATCGATGGCGGGCTGCCGGAGTCGGCGCCCATCATCAAGGCGAATATCGAGGCGCTGGGCTTCAAGCTCACGGACGTGAAGGCCATCCTCAATTCGCATGTGCATCCGGACCACGCCGGCGGCATCGCCGCACTGCAGAAGGAAAGCGGTGCGGATGTCTATGCGCTGCGGCCTTCCTACGAAGCACTCAACAGCGGCAAGCTGTATGCGGATGATCCGCAGGCGGGGCGCAAGGGCGGTGCGGGCTTGCCGAAGGTGTCGCACCTGTGGGTGGCGCAGGATGACCAGCAGCTCGGCGTCGCCAATGTGCGCCTGCGGGCGATTGCGACTCCAGGCCATACGCCCGGCGGCACGTCCTGGTCCTGGGATGCCTGCGACGGCGCCAAGTGCCTGCGGATGGTCTATGCCGACAGCCTCTCGCCGGTGGCTGCCGACAAATACCGTTTCAGCGACCACCCCGAAGTGCTGCAGTCCTTCGAAAAATCCTTTGCAAGGATCGCATCGCTGCCCTGCGATGTGCTGCTGACTCCGCATCCTTCCGCGTCGCAGCTGTTCGAGCGGCTGGACCTGGGCAAGGACAACACCGACGCCATCCGCGACCCGGAAGGCTGCAAGAAGTATGTGCAGGGCGCACGGGATGCGCTGGCGAAGCGGCTGGAAAGCGAGAAGACTGGCGCGGTGAAATAGCCCGCGCGTCAACCGCGGAGCTGTCTGCGCGTTGATCACCTGACACCCCGTTTCGGGGCGAAGGAGCGTCTGTGTCGGCAGCAGAGGCCGCCATTGCGGCGAATCGATTCGGACTGGGCGCCCGCCCCGGTGATCTGGCGCGACTCGCAAGCCATGCCCGCGATGTGCTGCTGGGACAGATTCGGGGAGCGCCGCCGCTGCTGACGGATGGCCTGCCATCCTCGCAGGAGCTGCTGGGCAAGGTAGTTGCTGCGCGCGCGGGCCGGCAGGACACAGCCCGGCCGCCCGCCACAGCCCAGCCACCCGGTGCCGCCCAGCCACAAATTGCGGCGCAGGGCAAAATGCTGCGCGAAACCTACCTGCCTGCGTACATCGCCGACGTGCAGGCGCGTACCAGCGCCGCCATCACGCGCGAGGCGGATTTCCTCGAACGGCTGGTGCACTTCTGGAGCAATCACTTCGCCGTCTCGGTGGACAAGATTGCCGTGCTCGGCCTGGCCGGTGCGATGGAGCGCGAAGCGATCCGGCCGCATGTGCTGGGCAACTTTGCCGATCTGCTGCTGGCAGTGGAGCAGCACCCGGCCATGCTGCTGTACCTGGACAATCACCTGTCCACAGGGCCTGGTTCGGCGGCCGCGCGACTGGCGGACCGCCGCGGCAAGGAGCTGGGGCTGAACGAGAACCTGGGGCGTGAGATTCTGGAACTGCATACGCTGGGCGTGGACAGTCAGTACACGCAGCAGGATGTGCAGGCACTGGCGGCCATGATCACCGGCTGGTCCATCGGCGGTGAGGCGGGACGGCTGCGCGGCGGCGAGTCCGGACGGTTCTTCTTCCGCGAGGCCTTCCATGAACCCGGCACGCAGACGCTGCTGGGCAGGAAATATGCCGAGGATGGCATGGCGCAGGGCACGAAGGCGCTGCGCGACCTGGCGGTGAATCCGCACACCGCGCGACATCTGGCCACCAAGCTGGCCTGCCATTTCGTGGCGGACAACCCGCCGCCGCAGCTGGTGGATCGCCTGTCGCGAGCGTATCTGGATGCGAACGGCAACCTGTCGGCGACCTATCGGGCACTGATCGAATCGCCCGATGCGTGGCGTACGCCACTGGTGAAGTTCAAGACGCCCTCGGAATACGTCCTGTCCACGTACCGCGCATTGTCACTGCCATTCGGACAGCGCCCTGCGGATATCCGCATCTTCGAATCACTGGGTCAGCGCAGCTTCCAGCCGGGCTCACCCGCAGGATGGCCGGATCGCAGCGCAGACTGGGATGGATCAGCCGCATTGCTGAAACGCCTGGAATGGGCGCAGCAGCTGGGCCAGCAACTGGGAAATTCCCGCAATGCGCTGCAGCTGGCGGATGCATCGCTGGGCGCATCACTTGCCGGTTCTTCGCGCGAGGCCATTGCGCGCGCGCAAGACGGTTCGCAGGCACTGACGCTGCTGCTGGCCGCGCCGGAGTTCATGCGGCGCTGAGCCGCGAGGAGAGCGCATGGATTCCACAAGACGCCAGTTGCTGCAGGGTTCGCTGGCCGCCGGGTTGCTCGGTGCCGGCGGATTGCTGGCATCGCGGGTTTCTTTAGCCGCAGGTGGCGCGGCCGACCGGCGTTTCGTGTTCGTGCTGCTGCGCGGCGCGCTGGATGGGATGGCGGCGGTGCCGCCGGTGGGCGATCCGGACTACATGCGCCTGCGCGGCGAACTGGATCTTTCTTCCGCTACGGGACTGCATCGGCTCGATGATCTGTTCGCACTGCATCCTTCGCTGTCCTTCCTCGCACAGCAGTGGAGCGAGAAGCAGCTGGCAGTGGTGCATGCCGTGGCAACGCCGTACCGCGAGCGCTCGCACTTCGACGCACAGGATGTGCTGGAGAGCGGCTATGCGCGTCCGCATGCTGCGCAGTCGGGCTGGTTGAATCGCGCACTGTCCGGGCTGCCTGCAGCGCCTGCCTCGGGACGAAATGCCGGCGTTGCACTGGGCGCCAATGTGCCGCTGGTGATGCGCGGCCCGATTGAGGTGGCCTCGTGGTCGCCGGGCCGGCTGCCGGATCTGGAAGGCGACACGCTGCAGCGGATCGCGCAGATGTACGGCCAGGATGCGCTGTTGTCGCAGCGCTTGTCAGAAGCGCTGGCTGCAGACGAAATGGCCGCTGCGGGAAGCATGGGCGGTGGGCGCGGTGCAGGAGGCGCCCAGGTTGAAGCAACGGCGCGTGCTGCGGCCGGCTTCCTCGTTCGTCCCGATGGTCCACGCGTGGCCGTGTTCGAGACCACGGGCTGGGACACGCATGCCAACCAGGGCAGCGACAAGGGTGGGCTGTCGCTGCGACTGGCCGCGCTGGATACGGGCCTCAAGGCATTGCATGACGCGCTGGGTGAGAGCTGGAATCGCACCGTGGTGCTGGTGGCCACCGAGTTCGGCCGTACCGCGGCGATCAATGGCACGCGCGGCACGGATCACGGCACGGGTGCGGCAGCCTTCCTGCTGGGTGGTGCGGTGCGTGGCGGCAAGGTCTTCGGCCAGTGGCCCGGGCTGAAGAGCGGCGATCTGTTTCAGGCGCGGGATCTGAAACCGACCACTGACCTGCGCGCCGTGATCAAGACCCTGCTGCGCGACCATCTGCAATTGCCGCAGTCGCGGCTGGAAGCGGAAGTGTTTCCCGACAGTGCCGCGACCGGCTATCTGCCAGGGCTGGTCTGAGGCGATCGGCGGTCGGGTCAGTGCCCGCCGCCGCCAGTGCCGACGGCGCGGAATGGCGGGCGTGCCAGCCACACCAGCGGGATCAGCAGCACGAACAGCACTGCCAGCCCGAGGAAGATGTCATTGGCTCCCATCGTCAGGGCCTGGGTGTTGATCACCCGCGCCGTGCTGGCCAGCGCGGCATCGCCGGTAATGCCCGCCTGTGCCAGCTGTGCCTGGTAGCTGGCCCAGGCCGGGGAGTCCGGCGTGATGTGCTCGGTCAGCGTTGCATAGTGATATTCGGAGCGGTTGTTCCAGTAGAACACGCACACCGCCGTGGCGATGCTGCCGGCGAAGGTGCGCACGAAGTTGGACAGTCCCGCCGCGTTGGCCAGCTCGGATGCCGGCAGGCCGGACATGATGATCTGGTTCAGCGGCAGGAAGAACAGCGGCAGGCCGATGCCCATGATGAAACGCGGCGTGGCCATCTGGCTGAAGGACACCAGATCGGTCTGGCGCGCGAACCAGAACAGCGCGAAGGCCAGCACCACGAAGGCGAAGCTGGGCGCCAGGCGCAGGTTGATGCGGTGCAGGTTGCGGCCCACCACGGGCGCCATCACCAGCGCCACCAGGCCGATGGGCGCCATGGCAAAACCGGCCCAGGTACTGGTGTAGCCCAGCGCGGTCTGCAGCCATAGCGGGAAGATCACGTTCACTGCGGTGAAGGCGAAGTAGGCCACGGCGACTGAAATGGTGCCGATGCGGAAATTGTGGCGCGTGAACAGGTGCAGGTCGACGATGGGATGCTTGTCCGTGAGCTCCCAGGGAATCAGGAAGGTCAGCGCCACCACGCCGATGACCGCGGCCGCAATGATGCCGTTGGAGTGGAACCAGTCCTTCTCGTTGCCATTGTCCAGCATGTACTGCAGGGCGCCCACGCCGATGACCAGCAGCGCGAGGCCGATGGCATCGACCGGCACCTTGACGCGGGCGGACTCGCGCCGGCGCAGCAGGAACCAGCTGATGCTGGCGGAGGCCAGGCCCACCGGCAGGTTGATGTAGAACAGCCAGGGCCAGGAGAAGTTGTCCGTGATCCAGCCGCCCAGCACCGGGCCCACGATGGGCGCCACGATGACCACCATGGCCCACAGGCCCATGGCGAGGCCGCGCAGATGCACCGGGTAGTTGCGCAGCAGCAGCGCCTGCGCCACGGACATCATGGGACCTGAAACCAGGCCCTGCATCAGCCGCGCTGCAATCAGCATGGGCATGCTGGTGGCCATGCCACACAGCGCGCTGAACACCAGGAACAGCAGGTTCGAGGCGACGAAGGTGCGCACCTCGCCGAAGCGCCGTCCGATCCAGCCGGCCAGTGGCTGCACCACCGCTGCGGCCAGCAGATAGGAGCTGATCGACCACGTGCCTTCCGAAGGGCTGACTCCCAGGCTGCCGGAGATCGCCGGAATCGACACATTGACGATGGTCATGTCGAGAATTTCCATGAAACTCGACACGCCGATGGCAAAGCTCAGCAGCACCAGCGCGCTGCCGCGCAGCGGTGCGTACTCGCCCGGCGGCAGCGGTTTTGCGGCGGCTTCGGCCACTGGCTTCAGCCGCCTGCGTTGGCGCGAATGATCACCGCGGCGGCTTCATCCGCGGCTTTCAGGTCATGCTGGTACGAGAGGGTGTTTTCGTGGATGTCGGAGACAGGCTCGGCCGCCAGCACCGCGCCGCTGCGGTCGCGGGTGTCGATGGCGGTGGTGGTCGAGAGTCCCAGGCGCAGCGGATGCTGCGCCAGTTCCTCGGGGATCAGGGCAATCTTCACCGGTACGCGCTGCACGACCTTGATCCAGTTGCCCGAGGCATTCTGGGGTGGCAGCAGCGAGAACGCCGCGCCGGTGCCGGCAGATAACCCGATCACATGGCCGTGGAACTCCACACTGCCGCCGTACACGTCGGTGGTGATGCGCGCGGCCTGGCCGATGCGCAGGTGGCGCAATTGGCCTTCCTTGAAGTTGGCTTCGATCCACACGTCCTGCAGGGGAACGATGCTCATCAGCGGTTCGCCCGGTGCAATGCGCTGTCCCAGTTGCACGCTGCGCAGCGCGATGAAACCGGCGATGGGCGCCACCACACGGGTGCGCTGCAGTGACAGCCAGGCGTCCTTGTACGCGGCCCTTGCGGCCAGCACGGCCGGGTTTTCCGCCACCGGCAGGTCGTCCACCAGTGCGCGTGCACCACGCGATTGTTCGCGGGCCTGCGCCAGTTGCGCGCGCGCCAGGCTGACGGCGTCGCGGGCATGCCGTACTTCTTCACCGGCAACGGCCTGTTCGGCCAGCAGCGGCTCGCGATCGGCCAGATCCTGCTCGGCGCGCTTCAGTTCCAGTTCGCGCGCTGCAATCGTGGAGTCGAACTGTGAGGACTGCGCCTGTTGCTGCCGCACCTGCCGCACCGCCTGTGCCAGCGCGGCAGCCGCGCGATCAAGCGCCTGCTGCGCATCGGTGGGATCCAGCGTCAACAGCACCTGGCCGGCCGCCACGCGCGAGGTGTTGCGCACGAAGACCTCGACCACGGTTCCGGACTGCTGCGCGGAGATGCGCACCTGGTTGCCTGTGACATAGGCGTCGTCGGTCTTCTCGCGCCTGGAGAACACGAAGATCTCCAGCGCCAGCCAGACCAGGCCCAGTACCAGGATGACCGAGGCGATGGTCAGCAGGATGCGGCGCCGCTTGCCATTGGGGGCGGCAGCGGGGATTGATTCGGCAGTGGTGCTCATGGAGTGGTTCCCTCATCGGTGAAGCCGCCGCCCAACGCCTGGTTGAGCTGGATGTCGGCGATCACGGTGTCGTAGGCGTTCTGTTGCAGGCTGTCCTGGGTGGCGAGCAAGGTCAGCCGCGCATCGAATTCCGGCCCGCGGTGCGTCAGGCCGCGCGCCACGCGGGCACTGGCGTTGCGCACCAGCGCCTCGGACGCCTGCTGCTGCCGTTCGCGCAGGGTGCGTTGCGCCTGCGCTGATTCCAGGCGCCGCGCTGCGGAGCCGACATCGCGCGCGGCATCCATCACGGCCCCGTTGTATGTCGCGATGGCTTCGGCGAGCGCAGCCGTGGCCGCGCCATGGCGTGCGTCGCGCATTCCGCCGTCGAAGATGGGCAGATTGAATGCGATGCCCATGCTCGGCGCCAGTGACGCCGGGTACAGCAATTCGCCCAGTTCGATGGACTGCAACGCTCCCAGCGCGTGCACGGTGATGTCCGGGTAGTAGCTGGCGCGCACGGCATCGGTGTCACGCTGCGCCGCGGCCACGCGCCAGCGGCTGGCGACGATGTCCGGCCGGTGGGCCAGCAGTCCGATGCTCAGCTGCTCAGGCAGGCCCACGGGCGGGCGCGGCAGGGCGCGCGCTTCCAGCTGCGGCAGGTCGGTCTCGGCCACGCCGACCAGCGCGGCCAGTGCAATGAGGCGCAGGCGCTGCGAGGTCCGCAGCAGCAGCGTGACTTCCTCGGCTGCGGCGAGCTGCTGCTCCAGTTGCTGGCCGGTATCGGCAGTATCCAGACGTGCCGACACCCGCCGCGCGGACAGCTGCTGCTGCGAGCGCAGCAGTTGCAGGCGCTGTTCAGCCAGCACCAGGCGCGCGCTGTCTGCCTGCCAGCCGAAATATTCCTGCGCCACCGCGGCGCTGAGCGCCAGCATGGTGGCGCGTTGCTCCACCAGCGCTGCACGGGCCCGATCCAGCGCGGCGTCGATTCCCGCGCGCTGCTTGCCCCACCAGTCCAGCGTGTAGCGTACGTCCACGCCCAGATCGGCCTGGTTGTACCAGTTGAAGCCCAGGAATTCCGGTGGCAGCAGGCCGTTGTCGCTGAGGCGCATGCGCTGCCATGAACCCTTCACGTCAACCTTGAGTCCCTGCGAGGCGCCAGCGAGCCGTACCTGTTCACGGGCCGCATCGATGCGCGCCGTGGCCAGTTCGATGCGTGGCGCACCGACTGTCGCGGTCTGGATGAGCTGGGACAGCACCGGGTCGTCATAGCGGGTCCACCATTGCTCGGTGGGCCAGGGCGCGGCCTGGTTCGCGGCATCCTGCTGCACCACGGGTACGGGCACATGATCATGCAGCGTGACTTCCTGGCGTGGCGGGACCTTGCAGGCAGCCAGCAACAGCATCAGCGCGCTGGTCGTGATGGTGGCAATGCGGTTCATGCGTTTCGGGCGGCGGCGCCCGCTCCTTGTGATCCGGCCTCGCGCGCAGGGATGCCCTCGATGCCTTCCAGCAGTTTCTTCAGTCCCGCGAGCAGCGCCTGTTTGTCCTGTTCGCTGAACGCCGCAAATCCGGTGGTGATGCCGGTGCACATCTGCGGCAGCAGTGCCTCCACCAGTCGCTCTCCGGCCGGTTCCATCTGCAGTTGCATGCGGCGCCGGTCAGCGGCGTCCAGGTGGCGCGACACCAGTCCGCGGCCCACCAATGTGTCGGCGATGCGCGTGAGGTTGGCGGGGCTCTGTGCCATGGCGCCGCACAGGTCGGTGGGCGAGGCGGTGCCGTTCTGCGCGAACAGCGCCATCAGCACGCGAAATTCCGACTCTGTCAGTTCTGTCGGCTGGAGCATGCGCTCCAGATGTGCCGTCAGGTCACGGCCGAGGATCAGTGCCACCCGGCAGATCAGGATTTCGGTCAGCGGCAGCTGTGGCACCCGGCGTGCGGTGCCACGCAGGTTCGCCTCGACATGGGGAAGCTGCGAAAGGGGCAAGGAAGACTCCAGATAGCTGACAGTGCAAGTATTTTAGTACTGAAATATTCAGTTGTGAAGTAGGTAGGGCCCGTTCCATATCTCAATTCCGATATATAGCTAAGTTGCTGTTTTTACAGCTTGCAGGGGGCGCGCACGGGAGGCTGCCAGCCCCAGCAGGGCCCCTGCAGCGGCCAACAGCAGCGCTGGACTCAGCGCCAGATGGGTGGCCACCTGGCCCCACATGATGCTGCCCAAGGCCAGGCAGCCATAGAACACCGTGGTGTAAAGCGCCATGCCCCGCGCCCGCACCCAGTCGGGAACCGCCAGCTGGGCGGCGACATTCAGCGACGACAGCGAAGCAATCCAGGCGGCACCGGCAAGCAGGGCAGCCAGGATGCCGGCCACCTGCTGGTGGAAAAGGGCAAAGCCAGCCATGGCGGCAGCAGTTCCCACGGTACCCAGCACCAGCACGCGATCCAGGCCGAGGCGTGCGCGCAGCCGCGGCAACACCAGCGCCCCAGCCACGGCGCCGGCGCCGACGCAGCCCACCAGGATGCCGAAGAGTTTTGAGCCGCCATGCAGCTGCTGGCGCGCGATCAGCGGCAGCAGCGCCCAGTAGCAGCTGCCGAATACATAGAACAGCACGGAGCGCGCCAGCGTGTTCTTCAGCGCGTGATTGCCGGCCGCGTGTGCCAGGCCTTCACGCAGGGCCTTGCTGAATGACACCGGTGATGCCGCTGGTGGCGGCGATGCCGCAGGCTTCCACCACCACAGCGCCGCGATGACCACCAGGAAACTCAGCGCATTGATCAGGAAAGGCCAGGCTATGCCGAGCGCGACAATGATGATGCCGCCCATGGCAGGACCGATGGCGCGGCTGATGTTGACGCCTACTGCATGCAAGGCCACTGCCGGCTGCAGATCCTGCTTCGGCACCAGCCGCGGAATGATGGCCTGCCAGGTGGGTGACATGATGGCCGTGCACACGCCCAGTCCGAAAGTCACCGCCAGCAGCGTGACTTCGCCGGTCACGCCGGCCAGCGTCAGTATGCCGAGCAGTGCGGCCAGCACCATCATTGCGCCCTGATCCAGTATCAGCAGGCGCCGCTTGTCCATGCGATCGGCAAGTGTGCCGGCAGGAAACGCCAGCAGGCACACGGGCAGGGTGGTGGCGGCCTGCACCAGTGCCACCATCCAGGGCCTGGAATCCAGCGTGGTCATGAACCAGCCGGCGGCCGTATCGTGCATCCAGCTGCCGGTATTGGAAATGAGCGAAGCTGTCCACAGCAGCGCGAACGGCCCATGCCGCAACGGGCTCCAGGCACTCCCCCCTGCGCTGCTCATCGTGTGAGCTTCTTGTACTTGATGCGATGCGGCTGGTTGGCGCTGTCGCCGTGGCGACGCTCGTAGTCGGCCGAGTATTCCTGGTAGTTGCCCTCGAAGAACACCAGCTGCGAATCCCCTTCGAAGGCGAGGATGTGCGTGGCGATGCGGTCGAGGAACCAGCGATCGTGCGAGATCACCACTGCGCAGCCGGGGAAGGCCAGCAGTGCCTCCTCGAGCGCGCGCAGCGTTTCGATGTCCAGGTCGTTGGTGGGCTCGTCCAGCAGCAGCACATTGCCGCCGGTCCTGAGCACCTTGGCCAGGTGCACGCGGTTGCGCTCGCCGCCGGAAAGTTCGCCGATCTGCTGCTGCTGCTGCGCGCCGCTGAAGTTGAAGCGGCCCACGTAGCCGCGCGAGGGCGTCTCGTAGTTGCCGACCTTGATGATGTCCTGGCCGCCTGAAATCTCCTGCCACACGGTTTTCTTGTCGTCGAGGGACTGCCGCGACTGGTCCACGTACGCCAGTTTCACCGACGGACCGGTGCGGATTTCCCCGGCATCGGGCTTCTCCTGGCCGGTGAGCAGCCGGAACAGCGTGGTCTTGCCGGCGCCGTTGGGGCCGATGATGCCGACGATGCCGCCGCGCGGCAGCTGGAAGGAGAAATTGTCGATCAGCAGGCGATCACCGAAACCCTTGGTGAGGCCTTTGGCTTCGATGACCAGATCGCCGAGGCGCTCGCCGGGCGGAATGTAGATCTCGTTGGTCTCGTTGCGCTTCTGGAATTCCTGCGAGGAGAGCTCCTCGAAGCGCTGCATGCGCGCCTTGCTCTTGGCCTGGCGCGCCTTGGGGTTCTGGCGCACCCACTCCAGTTCCTTCTCCAGCATCTTCTTCAGGCCTTCCTGCTGGCGCTCTTCCTGCTTCAGGCGCGCATCTTTCTGTTCCAGCCAGGAGGAGTAGTTGCCCTGCCACGGAATGCCATGGCCGCGGTCCAGTTCGAGGATCCACTCGGCCACGTTGTCGAGGAAGTAGCGATCATGCGTCACGGCCACCACGGTGCTGGGATATTCCTCGAGGTAGCGTTCGAGCCACGCCACTGACTCGGCGTCCAGATGGTTGGTGGGCTCATCGAGCAGCAGCATGTCGGGTGCGGACAGCAGCAGCCGGCACAGCGCCACGCGGCGCTTTTCGCCGCCCGAAAGCTTGCCGATCACGGCATCCCACTCCGGCAGCCGCAGCGCATCGGCAGCGATCTCGAGCTTGCGCTCCAGCTCCCAGCCTCCGGCCGCGTCGATCTTGTCCTGCAGCTTGGCCTGCTCCTCGAGCAGCGCATTCATTTCATCATCCGACATGGGCTCGGCGAATCTGTCGCTGATCTCATTGAAGCGCGCCACCTGGCGGAAGGCCTCACCGACCCCTTCCATCACCGCCTGGCGCACGGTGTGCGCCTCGTTCAGTTCCGGTTCCTGCGGCAGATAGCCAACGCGGATGCCGGTCTGCGGACGGGCTTCACCATCGATGTTGGTGTCGATGCCGCCCATGATGCGCAGCAGGGTGGACTTGCCCGAGCCGTTGAGTCCGAGCACGCCGATCTTGGCGCCCGGAAAAAACGAGAGGCTGATGTCGCGAAGAATTACCCGCTTGGGCGGGACCACCTTCGAGACGCGATTCATGGTGTAGATGTATTGGGCCATGCGGTCAATTATCCGCGAACCTCGTGGCCGCGTGTTAGTCTCATCGCGCTTGCAGCAGCCCTCCAAAACGAATGGCATGGGCACAGCCTCGGACCGGCCGGATCGGCGCGTGCTGGTGGTGGCCGATGAGGCCCTGGGCTGCTACGGCTTCCCCGACGGCCATCCCTTCGGTACCGACCGCCAGGCTGCTTTCCTGCGTGAATTCCGCGCCCGCGGCTTCGACCGGCGCTGCCGCCTGGGCTGTGCACGCGAGGCCAGCGAACCTGAACTGCGGCGCTTCCACACCGGGCGCCATGTCGATTTCGTCCGGCAGCGGTCCCTGGCAGGAAACGGCCCGCTCGATGGCGGCGATACGCCGGCATTCCGCGGCTGCTTCGAGGCAGCCAGCCGCGTGGTGGGCGCGACGCTGGATGCTGCCGGCGCGCTGCTCGATGGCGAAGCCGAGCGGGCCTTCGTGCCCATCGCTGGGCTGCATCACGCTGCGCGCGACGCAGCCGCCGGCTTCTGCATCTTCAATGACATCGGCGTGCTGATCGAATCACTGCGCGGCGCAGGCATGCAGCGCGTGGCCTACGTGGACATCGACGTGCACCACGGCGATGGCGTGTTCTATGCCTTCGAGTCGGATGCCGACGTGGTGTTCGTGGATCTGCACGAGGATGGGCAGTTCCTCTATCCAGGCACCGGCCGGGCAGAGGAGAACGGCCGCGATGCGGGGCAGGGCGCCAAGCTCAACATCCCGCTGCCACCGGGGAGTGACGACGCGGTATTCCGCGAGCACTGGCCCCAGGTGCTGGCGCATGTGGAACAGCACCGGCCTGAATTCATCATCCTGCAGTGCGGGGCCGACAGCCTGGGCGGCGACCCGCTGGCGCATCTGCAGCTGTCGGCTGCCAGTCACGGGATGGCGGCCGCCACACTGGCGCAGCTGGCCGACCGTCTCGGGCACGGCCGGGTGCTGGCGCTGGGCGGCGGCGGCTACGATCGCGCCAATATCGCGGCGGCCTGGAATGCCGTGGTCGAGGCGCTGCTGCAGTCCTGAAAAATGCCGCTTTCAGGTACCATGTGCGCCCCCGGCGACCAGGCACAGTTATCCATGTATTCCGACTCGATGACCATCGACCGATTCGATCCTGATGTGGCGCAAGCGATCGCCGCGGAAGAGCGTCGTCAGGAAGAACACATCGAGCTGATCGCCTCGGAGAACTACGCCAGTCCGCGGGTGCTGGAGGCGCAGGGCTCGGTCCTGACCAACAAGTACGCCGAAGGCTATCCGGGCAAGCGCTACTACGGCGGCTGCGAAAACGTGGACGTAGTGGAGCAGCTGGCAATCGACCGCGTGAAGCGGCTGTTCGGCGCCGACTATGCGAACGTGCAGCCGCACTCGGGCAGCCAGGCCAATGCCGCGGCCTACATGGCGCTGGTCAACCCCGGCGACACCATTCTGGGCATGAGCCTGGATCACGGCGGGCATCTCACCCACGGCTCGAAGGTGAATTTCTCCGGCCGCATCTATCGTGCGGTTTCCTACGGATTGCGCGCCGAGGACGGCCGCATCGATTACGACCAGATGGAGCAGGTGGCTCTGGCGGAAAAGCCGCGGATGATCATCGCCGGCTTCTCGGCCTATTCGCGCCAGCTGGATTTCGCGCGCTTCCGGCGCGTGGCCGACCAGGTGGGTGCGTACCTGATCGTGGACATGGCGCATGTGGCGGGCCTCGTGGCCACCGGGCTGTATCCCAACCCCATCCCCTTTGCAGATGTGGTCACCAGCACCACGCACAAGACGCTGCGCGGACCGCGTGGCGGCCTGATCCTGGCGCGCGCCAATGACGCGCTGACGAAGAAGCTGAACTCGCAGGTATTCCCCGGCACGCAGGGCGGGCCGCTGATGCATGTCATCGCCGCCAAGGCCGTGGCCTTCCAGGAAGCATTGCAGCCGGAGTTCAAGGTGTACCAGCAGCAGGTGCTGGCGAACGCGCGCGCCATGGCCTCGGCCTTCCAGCGCCGCGGCTACAAGGTGGTATCCGGCGGCACCGACAATCACCTGTTCCTGCTCGACCTGGGCGACCGGAAGATGACGGGCAAGGATGCCGATGCCGCGCTGGGCCAGGCGCATATCACCGTCAACAAGAATGCCGTGCCCAATGATCCGCGGCCGCCCACTGTCACCAGCGGGCTGCGCATCGGTTCGCCGGCCTCCACCACGCGCGGCTTCCGCGAAGCGGAGATGACGCAGGTCGCGGGCTGGATCGCCGACATCATCGATGCCGAAGGTTCGGCCGAGACGATCGGCCGGGTGCGCGGCGAAGTCGCGGAGCTGTGCCGGAAGTTTCCGGTCTACGGCAAGTAATCCACCCAGCGGCGGCGCAAGTCCATGCACTGCCCCTTCTGCCGGCACGAAGAGACCAAGGTAACGGACTCGCGGCTTGCCAGCGGCGGAGCACAGATCCGCCGCCGCCGCGAGTGCCTGTCCTGCGGGGAGCGTTTCACCACCTTCGAGAGCGCCGAACTGGTCATGCCGCTGGTGGTGAAATCCGATCGCAGCCGCGTGCCATTCGACGAAGCGAAGCTGCTTTCCGGCATGCAGAAATCCCTGGAAAAACGTCCCGTCAGCCGCGAGGCCATTGACGAGGCGGTGTCCCGCATCGGCCATCGCCTGCGCAGCCTGGGCGAGCGCGAGATCGAGTCGCGCGCCATCGGCGAGCTGGTGATGGAAGAACTGCATCACCTGGATGAAGTCGCCTATGTGCGCTTTGCGTCCGTGTATCGCAGCTTCCAGGATGTCGAAGCCTTCCGGCATGAGATCGAGCATCTGCGCAACCGCCGCCGCAAGGCGCCGAACCGCGACCAGTTGCCGCTGTTGCCGGATGCCGCCGGCGATGCGGCGAAGAAAGACAAGTGAACACCGCAACGGACTGGGCAGAGGCTGACCAACGCGCCATGGCACGGGCGCTGGAGCTGGCGCGCCGCGGGCTGTACACCACAGATCCCAATCCACGCGTGGGCTGCGTGCTCCTGCGCGATGGCGCCGTCGTGGGCGAGGGCTGGCATGAGCGCGCGGGCAGCGCGCATGCAGAGGTTGCAGCCCTGGCCGCCGCGGGTGCGGCAGCGCGCGGCGCCACCGCCTATGTGACGCTGGAACCCTGCAATCACTACGGTCGCACTCCGCCCTGCAGCCTCGCGCTGATCGAAGCGGGTGTCGCGCGCGTGGTGTATGCCATCGACGACCCGAATCCCGAAGTGGCTGGCGCCGGTGCGGCGCGTCTGCGCGAACACCGCATCGAAGTGCAGAGCGGATTGATGGCCGGGGAGGCGGAGGCGCTGAACGTGGGCTACCTGCGCCGTTGGCGCACGGGCCGTCCCTTCGTCCGTGTGAAACTGGCTGCCAGCCTGGACGGCCGCACCGCCCTGGCCAATGGCGAGAGCCGCTGGATCACATCCAAAGCCGCGCGCACGGACGTGCAGTATTTCCGCGCGCGCAGCTCCGCAGTGCTCACCGGAATCGGCACCATCCTCGCTGATGATCCGGCCATGAACGTGCGCATCGAGGAGAGCAACCGCCAGCCGCTGCGCGCCGTGCTCGATTCGACGCTGCGCACGCCGCTCGAGGCGCGGGTGATCCACCGCCAGGGTGCAGTGCTGCTGATTGCAACGCAGGATGATCCGCAGAAGCGGCAGTTGCTGGAGCGAAAGGGAGTGGAGGTGGCGCTGCTGCCGTCCTCCACCGCCCGGCCGGATCTGAATGCGGTGCTGGAGTTGCTCGGCGCACGCGGCGCCAATGAACTCTGGGTGGAAGCTGGCGCCGTGCTGGCCGGCGCCTTCGTGCGCGAGCGGCTGTTCGACGAGCTGATCATTTATCTGGCGCCGACATTGCTCGGCCCGGATGCGCGTCCGCTGATGCAGCTGCCGGCGCTGGCCGTGCTGGAGGATCGGTTGCGGCTGCGCTTCGCAGAGTGTGTCGCGGTAGGCGATGATCTGCGTATCACGGCGGTTCCGGAGTAGAAATTGTTCACGGGCATCATCCAGGCGCTGGGCAGGGTTGCGGGGCGCGATCAGGTGGGCGGCGATCTGCGGCTGACAATCGACGCTGCGGCGCTTGCCGCCCGCGTTGATGCGAACCGCCTGGCGGTGGGCGAGAGCATTGCCGTCAGCGGTGTCTGCCTCACGGTGGTGAAGTTCGACGGGCGGCAGTTCATCGCCGATGTATCGCGCGAGACCCTGGATCTCACGACACTGGATGCCCTTGCCGTCGGTGCCGCGGTCAACCTGGAGGCGGCGCTGCGCGCCGGGGACCCGCTGGGCGGGCACCTGATGTCCGGCCACGTGGATGGCGTGGCAAGGGTTGCCGCCGTGCAGCCGGATGCCCGTTCGCTGCGCGTGGAGGTGGAGGTGCCTGCTGCGCTGGCCCGGTACCTTGCGCCCAAGGGGTCGGTGGCCCTGGATGGCGTCAGCCTCACGGTCAATGCCGTGGACGGCAGCCGTTTCTCCGTCAACCTGATACCCCACACCGTGGCCGTTACCTGCTTTGGGCAGTTGCAGGCCGGGGCCAGGCTGAACCTGGAGGTGGACCAGTTGGCGCGGTACGTGGAGCGCGGGCTGCTACACTTGCGGCCATGAACGCCGGGCCCCGACTGGTCGAATCCGCCGCGCCGGCCTTCGACCAAATTGAAGACATCCTCGCGGATCTTGCCGCCGGCAAGATGGTCGTGATCGTCGACGACGAGGACCGCGAGAACGAAGGCGACCTGCTGATGGCTGCGCAATGCGTGCGGCCGGAAGACATCAACTTCATGGCGCGCTTCGGCCGCGGACTGATCTGCCTCACCTTGACGCGCGAGCGCTGCACCCAGCTGCGCCTGCCACTGATGGTCAGCGACACCGATCGCGAGCGGCGTACCAACTTCACGGTGTCCATCGAGGCAGCGGAAGGCATCACTACTGGCATCTCCGCCTACGACCGCGCACACACGGTACGCACTGCCGTGGCGCCGAATGCGCGTCCCGACCATCTGCGCCAGCCCGGGCACATCTTTCCGGTGATGTCGCAGCCCGGTGGCGTGCTGACGCGTGCCGGCCACACCGAGGCGGGCTGCGATCTGGCCAGGCTGGCGGGCTTCGAGCCGGCCGCCGTCATCGTCGAGATCATGAACGACGACGGCACGATGGCGCGGCGCCCGGAGCTGGAGACTTTTGCCAAGCTGCACGGGCTCAAGATCGGCACCATCCGCGACCTGATCCGCTACCGCCTGCGCACCGAGCGCAGCGTCGAGCGCATCGCCGAGCGGCGCGTGCAGACCGAGTTCGGCGAATTCCAGCTGTACTGCTACGAAGACCATGTGCATCGCGACCTGCACCTGGCGCTGACCCGCGGGCCGCTGCAGGGCGGGTCGCTGCCGCTGGTGCGCGTGCACCTGGCCGATACCCTGCGCGATGTACTCGGTGTGCACAGTGGCGCGCGCGCCTGGACCTTGCGGGCCGCACTGCAACGCATTGCCGCGGAACCCTGCGGTGTGCTGGTGGTGCTGCGCGAGCAGGAATCCCCGCGTGCACTGGTGGATGCCATCCAGCACCTGGACCGTACCGAGCCTGTTGCACCGGACAACCAGCAGTCGGTGCTGCGTACCTACGGCATTGGCGCTCAGATCCTGAAAGATCTTGGCGTGCGCCGGATGCGGGTGCTGTCTGCCCCGAAGCAGTTCCACGGCATTTCGGCATTCGACCTGGAAGTGGCCGAGTACGTGGGCCACGACTCGCCCTGATCGAGCGATGCCGCACTACAAAGTCATCGATGGTGCGCTGCGCCTGCAGCCGCGTGAAGGTGTTGCGGGCACTGCCGCGCAGGGCCGCCGCGTAGCCATCGTCGCCGCGCGCTTCAATGGCGACATCGTCGATTCCATGGTGGTGGGCGCGCAGGCCGCGTGGCTGCGGCAGGGCGGCGATCCTGACGCACTGCTGCTGGTGCGTGTTCCCGGCGCCTTCGAATTGCCGCTGGTTGCCAGCAAACTGGCTGCCAGTCACTACGATGCCGTGATTGCACTGGGCTGCGTGATCCGCGGGGATACCGCGCACTTCGATTTCGTGGCCGGCGAGGCCGCGCGCGGCATCCAGGACGTTGCATTGCAGACCGGCGTGCCGGTCATCTTCGGCGTGCTGACCACCGAAAACGCCGAGCAGGCCATGGAGCGCGCCAGCCCGGACCGCATGGACAAGGGCGGCGAGGCAATGGAGGCCGCCCTGGAGATGGTGCAGGTACTGGCCGAACTGGACCAGCCATGACCAGCACCGCTGGTGCACGCCGCAGCAACTCCGCGCGGGTGCTGGCGCGCAAGCTCGCGCTGCAGGCGTTGTATCGCTGGCAGCTCAACACCGGTCCCTGGCAGGACCTCATGAGCGAGTTCGAGCTGGCGGAGGAATCTCCCCGCGCCGACCGCGAGTTCTTCGAATCACTGGTGCGCGGCGCCTGCGAGCAGCATGAGCAGCTGGATGCCGAGCTGTCGGGCTGGTGCGATCGTCCGGCCAAAGACCTGGATCCGATCGAGCACGCTGTGCTGCTGATCGGCCTGCGCGAGCTGCATTCCCATCCGGAGGTCCCCTTCCGCGTGGTCATCAGCGAGGCTGTGGGCCTGGCGCGCCGGTTCGGCGCCACCGATGGGCACAAATTCGTCAACGCCGTGATGGACAAGGCCGCGCGCACGCTGCGGCCGCACGAACACTAGCGGGGGTCCAGGGATGATCGGGGACGCCGCATCAGGTCGCAACAGGCGGGTGGTGGCGGGTGGCGTGGTGCTGGCACACGCGGCGCTGTTGTGGCTCGCCCTGATGGTGCATTCCAGCCACGACGAGCCGGCCACGGACCAGTTCGTGACGATGAGGCTGGATCTCCCGGAGCGGCCGATCGGTGCGCTGCCCGCTCCGCCAAAAAATCAGGCTCCGCAGCTGCAGGCTCTTGCGCCGAAGATTCAGGACGTCCCCGTCCAGCAGGTCGAAATCCAATTGCCCGAGCCAGAGGTGCTACCGCTCGTGGCAGAAGCCGCGCCGCCCGCGTCGGCCGCAGTGACCGCTCAGGCCGACAGCGGTGTCGCCGGCGACTCCAGCGACTTCGGCGGGCAATCCGGAGGGGGTGACGGACTGGTGCTGTTGCAGCGGGTGCTGCCACCCTATCCGGCTGCGTCGGCGCGTTCGGGCGAACAAGGCGTCACGGTGGTGCTGCTGCACATCACACCAAGCGGGCGGGTGGATGATGTGAAAGTGGAACGCAGCAGCGGCTCGCGTCGGCTGGACAAGGCGGCAGTGGAAGCCTTTCGGAAATGGAAGTTCCGGGAGCTGCCAACAGGCTCGCCCGCGGATGGCAGGTGGCTGCGCACCGTGCAGCGTTTCATCCTGTACCAGTTCACATACACCCGCCTCGATGCGCGTGCAGCGGAAGATGTCTACGCGGAACACCAGAAGCCCAAGGGCGGTGCGGCGGAAGAGGCGACGCCCGGAGGCGAGGCGGCGCTGCTGCGCTTCATCGCGCGGGTGCGCGATCAGACTGTCGATCTTGCCGCCGGCGCGCCGCGCGATGAGTCGGAAAAGATGCGCGCCGCCCTGGCAGCGTGGGGTGCGGAGAAGTCGGTGGCGTTCACCGGCATAGCGGGCAGCAGCAGGTGGGTCAGGCAGCGGACCAGGCCGGATTCCTCCGGTGCCGTCGCAGAGGTTGAGGTGAGCTGGAACATGTATGAAGTACGCCATCAGAATGCAACCTCGGAGTGGCTCGCCGCGATGGATCGCAGTGGGGAAATCTGGGCCGCGCGCGCAGTCCAGGCATCCTGGAAGTAGCGGAGCGGCGCAATGGGCGAATTCGAACTGATCGATCGTTACTTCCGCACCGCTGCTGCACAGATGCTGCAGCGTCGCGGCGATGTGGCGCTGGGTATCGGCGATGACGCGGCGGTGCTGGAGGTTCCCACGGGCCGCCAGCTGGTTGCGGCCATCGATACGATGGTGGAAGGCCGCCACTTTCCTGCAGGCTGCGCGGCCCGTTCCATCGGGCACCGCGCGCTGGCGGTGAATCTCAGCGACCTGGCCGCAATGGGTGCGGATCCCGCCTGGTTCCTGCTGGCCCTTACGATGCCGGCTGCCAGTTCCGCTTTTCTCGCTGAATTCGCGCGCGGGTTGTTCGAGTTGGCGAGCCAGCACGGTGTGGCGCTGGTGGGCGGCGACACCACTGCCGGGCCGCTGTCCATGTCCGTGCAGGTGCTGGGCACCGTGCCCCTGGGCACGGCCATCACGCGCAGCGGCGCAGCGCAAGGAGACCTGCTGTATGTCAGCGGCACGCCGGGCGACGCAGCCGCCGGCCTGCAGCATCTGCTGCGGGCAATGCCTGGAGCGTCGGATTCAGATATGCCGGACACGCAGCAGTACCTGTTGCAGCGCTTTCTGTATCCGGAGCCGCGCGTGGAGCTGGGCCTTGCGCTGCGCGGCGTGGCAAGCGCCTGCATCGACGTTTCCGATGGCCTGGCGGCCGATGCGGGGCGGTTGGCTGCCGCCAGCGGCTGCGGCGCCAGCATCGACGTGGACCAGTTGCCGCTTTCTGCGGCGCTGCTGCAGGCCGGAGCCGCGCAGGCGGTGTCGTACGCGCTCACCGGCGGCGATGACTACGAATTATGTTTCACCGTTGCGCCCGCGCGGCGTGCACAGCTGGAGGCGCGGCTGGCTAATGTCAAATGTCGCGTCAGCTGTATCGGCAGGGTGGATGAAAAACTTTCACTTCGCATCCTGCGCGACGGCAATCCGGTGAAATGCGACACGCGTGGCTACGACCATTTTTCCGGCCCCGGGTGATCCGCGAGGCACGTCACACCCACCACGCGGGATGACTCCTATTCTGGCGGACATTCAGGTGTCGGATGTCCATGGCCAGCAGCAACGCAAAACAGAAGCAGGATGCCGGCGCCGCTCCGGAGCGCATCGGCAAGTACGTCATCGTGCGCGAGGTGGGGCAGGGCAGCACCGGCACCGTCTACCTGTCGCATGATCCGTACTACGGCCGTGACGTTGCCATCAAGGTCTATCACGGCGACGGCAACGACGACGAAGACCGCGCACGCATCGCGCGCAAGATGTTCCTGTCCGAAGCGCACATGGTGGGCATGCTGCAGCACCCGCAGCTCATGCCCATCTACGATGCCGGCGAGGAAGACGGGCACTGCTATGTGGTGACCGAGTATGTCCACGGCGCGCGCACGCTGGCGGCGTTCTGCCGCCCCGACGACCTGCTGCGCATCGACGTGATCGTCGAGATCATCTTCAAGTGCGCCAAGGCGCTGCACTACGCGCACTCGCGCGGCGTGATCCACCGCGACATCAAGCCCTCCAACATCCTGTACACGCAGGAAGGGGATGTGCGCATCATCGACTTCGGCATCGCGCTGATCGATGGCTCGGAGATGTCGCGCATCGAGGGCATCGCCGGCAGCCCCAGCTACATGTCGCCGGAGCAGGTGCAGAGCCACGAGCTGACCAACCGCTCCGACCTGTACTCCCTCGGCGCGGTGATGTACGAGCTGCTCACTGGCACGCGCCCGTTCCGGGCGGGCAACCTCGCCAAGCTGATGCACCAGATCGTGTATGCCACCCCGGCGCCCATCCACGCCCTGCGCCGCGATGTGACCGAGGACCTGGAAAACGTGGCGGCCATGGCACTGCAGAAGGAGCCTGACAAGCGCTTCCGCAGTGGCCAGGAATTCGCCGCTGCGTTGACCCGCGTGCACCAGCGGCTGCGCGCCAAGACCGACCACATGGAGCAGTCCGAGCAGCTGGCGCTGCTGCGCAAGCTGAAGTTCTTCCATGACTTCTCGCAGGCGGAGATCGGCGAGGTGTTGAAGGCCAGCAGCTGGCAGGACTACAGCGGCAACGAGGAAATCATCCGCGAGGGTGACATGGACGACCGCTTCTACGTGGTGGTCGCCGGCGACTGCGCGGTGATGCGTCACGGCCGCCAGGTCGGCCAGCTGGGCACCGGCGACTGCTTTGGCGAAGCCAGCTATGTGCCGGGCGCACGTCGTTCGGCATCCGTGCATACCTGCGGTACGGTGACCCTGCTGAAGGTGGGCGCCACGCTGCTGGAGCAGGCCTCTGCCGCCTGCCAGCTGCGTTTCAACCGCGTGTTCCTGCGCGCGCTGATCGAGCGGCTGCAGAAATCGGAGCAGGCGACAGCTGGCGCCTGATAGGCGATGATCGCGGCCCAGAGAAGGCCGACCGGGATCCCCCTGCCGCATGTTTTCCAGGATTGTCTGTGCGGCCGCGCTGCTGGTTGCAGCGCCCATGCTGCGCACCGTCGCGGCTGAAGCGGCGCCGCGGCGCATCGTGTCGCTCAATCTCTGCGTGGACCAGTTGCTGCTGCAGCTGGTACCGCCAGAACGCATCGCCTCGATCACCTGGCTGTCGCGCAGCGAAGGCGATCCGCAGCTTATGCCGCTGGCGCAGCGATTGCCGGTGAATCACGGCAGCGCCGAGGAGGTGCTGGCGGCGCATCCGGATCTGGTGATCGCCGGGCGGTTCACCACCGGTACCACGCGGCGGCTGCTGCAGAAGGCTGGGGTGCCATTGATCGAGATCGATCCGGCAGTCGACTGGGAAGGCATCCGGCGCACCACGCGGGAAATCGCAGCGGCAGTACAGGCCGGTCCGCGCGGCGAGCAGATGATTGCAGTCATGGATGCCGAGCTGGCAAAACTGCAATCACGGCCGGCGCTTGCGCCGGTGCGCGCCATAGGCTGGGGCGGCGCAGCCGATGATGTGCCAGGGCGCGACACGCTTTTCAATACCATCCTCGAGACAGCTGGCGCCATCAACCTCGGCGCGCGTGCCACGGGACCAGCGAGCTTCGATATCGAACAGGTGCTGCGTGCGCGCCCGCAGGTGCTGCTGCGTGGCGCCGCCTATGCTTCGGCGCCGGCCATGCGCAACCGCATCGCGCAGCATCCCGCGCTGCGTCAGCAGCATTATCGCGTCATGACCTATCCCGAGGCAGTCTACGGTTGCGCCCTGCCGCGTGCGGCGTCGCTCACGCTGCAGCTGGCGGATGAATTCCAGCAGCTAGGGGTAGCGCAGCCGTGAAACGCAGTACCCGGCTGGTGATCGGCTTGTCGCTGCTGCTGGTCGTGCTGGCCGTCCTCTCGCTGTTCATGGGCCGCGGCGGCAAGTGGCTGGCGTTTCCCGCCGATGAGGCAGAACGCAAACTGCTGCGACTGATCCTGTGGGAACTGCGCCTGCCGCGGCTGGTGCTGGCGCTGCTGGTGGGCGCGTCGCTGGGACTGTCGGGTGCAGTGCTGCAGGGACTGACCCGCAATCCGCTGGCGGAACCCGGCCTGCTCGGCGTTTCGTCGGGCGCCGCGCTGGGCGCCGTGCTCGCCATCTATTCGGGCCTGGGATTTGCCTGGTCGCTGAGCATTCCACTGCTGGGGCTGGCCGGTGCATTCGGCGCCACGGCGCTGACGCTGGCGCTGGGCGGAGGCGGCGGTGTGCTGGTGCTCATCCTGGCAGGCGCGGCGGTGTCGGGCCTGATGCTGGCGGGTACCGCGCTGGTGCTGAACCTGGCGCCCAATCCGTATGCGGCCTACGAGATCACGCAGTGGATGATGGGCTCGCTCACGGACCGCAGCTGGCACGAGGTGCTGCTGGCCGCACCCTTCGTGCTGGCCGGCATGCTGCTGCTGCTGTCCACCGGCCGGGCGCTCGATGCGCTGAGTCTCGGGGAAATACAGGCCGCCAGCCTGGGTGTGGATCTCGCCCGGCTGCGACGCAGGGTGCTCCTGGGCACTGCGCTGGCGGTGGGCGCTGCAACGGCGGTGACCGGGGCAATCGGCTTCATCGGCCTGCTGGCGCCGCATCTGGTTCGCGCGCGAGTAGGACATGAGCCGGGACGAGTGCTGTGGCCGGCGGCCTTGTGTGGCGCTGTGTTGCTGCTGGCTTCGGACCTCGCCACGCGGCTGTTACCCACGCAACCTGAATTGAAGCTCGGTGTGCTGACCGCGCTGGTAGGCGCACCGTTTTTCCTGTGGCTGGTCTGGCGCATGAAGCGGGTGGCGCCATGAGCCTGCTGGCCGCTAGTGGCCTGTGCGTGGAACGTGCGGGGCGCATGATTCTCGACGATGTGACGGTGACGGCGCAGGCCGGAGAATTCATCGCGGTCATCGGGCCGAATGGCGCGGGCAAGTCCACCTTGCTGCGTCTGCTTGCCGGCCTGCAGGCGCCGGATCGAGGCAGTGTCAGCCTGGATGGCCAGCCGCTGGGCACTTACGACCTGCGCAAACTGGCCGGGCGCCGTGCCTTCCTGCCGCAGGGCGCACGCTGCGAGTGGCCAATCGCGGTGGAGCGCCTGGTGGCGCTGGGCCTCACGCCCAACCTGCCGGCATTCGGGGATTTCACGGCGGAGGACCGCGGCCGTATCGACGCGGCGATCAACGTCTGCGATCTGACTGCGCAGCGGGCGCAACCGGTGACCACTCTTTCGGGCGGCGAGCTGGCGCGCGCCATGCTGGCCCGCGCGCTGGTGGGTGACCCGCAGGTGCTGATGGTGGATGAGCCACTGGCAGGACTGGATCCACGGCATACGCAGCAGGCCGCGCGACGCCTGCAGGAGCTGGCCGCAGGGCAGGGCAAGCTGGTCATCGCCACCGTGCACGACCTGACCATTGCATTGCGCCGCGCCACGCGGGTGTGGGCGCTGAAGGATGGGCGGCTGCTGGCGGACGGGCCGGCGGAGGCAGTGATGAACGCAGCGCTGCTGCGCGAGCTGTTCGATGTGGAGGCCAGCGTGGCCGGAACGGGCGCCGGTGCCTATGTGGATTTCTGAGGTGCGGGCATGAAGATCGTGGTGGAAGCGGCTGGAATGGCGCGCTGCCTTCTGCAGCGCTGAATGTGATCTGGATGGCGGTCAGCTGCTACGCATTGTGGCGGCCGCCGCGTATCTAGCGCCGAGCTCAGCCGCGGGCAGCAACCGGGGTGGCCGGTGCAAGGCCCTGCCACCACTGCGAGATCTGGCGCCGGATCGATGCGGCATCCAGGCCAGCCATTTCCAGGCAATCCTCGCGGGTGCCATGTTCGATGAACCGGTCGGGAATGCCGATGTGCAGCAGCGGCAGCTGCACGCCGGCTTCGGCGAGCAGTTCACCGACAGCTGAACCGGCGCCGCCCGCCACGGCATTTTCCTCGAGCGTGATCACGGCGCGCGAAGCGCCTGCCACGCGAAGTACTGCCTCGCGGTCGATGGGCTTCACGAAGCGCATGTCGAGCACGGTGGCGTCGTGTTCTTCCGCGGCGGCCAGCGCCGCCGGCAGCAGGGGGCCGAAATTCAGGATGGCCAGGCCACCATGCCCCTCGCGTCGCTGCACTGCCCGGCCCACTGGCAATGCCGTCATCTCGCGCTGGATGGCGGCGCCGCTGCCCGCGCCGCGCGGATACCGCACTGCCACTGGCTGTGCGAGCTGGCTGGCCGTGTACAGCAGCTGCCGGCATTCGTTTTCATCCGAGGGCGTCATCACGACCATGTTTGGAATGCAGCGCAGGAAGCTGATGTCGTAACTGCCCTGGTGCGTGGCGCCGTCGCTGCCCACCAGGCCGGCGCGATCCAGCGCGAACACGATGGGCAGGTTCTGCAGCGCCACGTCGTGGATCAGCTGGTCGTAGCCGCGTTGCAGGAAGGTGGAGTAGATGGCGACCACCGGCTTCATGCCTTCCACGGCCAGCCCGGCTGCGAAGGTCACGGCGTGCTGCTCGGCGATGGCTACGTCGAAGTAGCGGTCCGGGAAGCGCTTGGAGAATTCCACCAGTCCCGAGCCTTCGCGCATGGCGGGCGTGATGCCCACCACCAGTGGATCGCGCTCGGCCATGTCGCACAGCCATTCGCCAAACACCTTGGAGAAGGTTGGCGAGGATGCCTTTTCCTTGTAGATGATGCCGGTGGCCGGATCGAAGGGGCCTGGCCCATGCCAGGTGATCGGATCGGCTTCGGCTGGCGCATAGCCCTTGCCCTTGCGCGTGACCACATGCAGGAACTGCGGTCCCTTGAGGTCGCGCAGGTTGGTGAGGACGCCGACCAGCCCTTTCAGATCATGGCCATCGATGGGCCCGATGTAGTTGAAGCCCATTTCCTCGAACATGGTGCCGGGCAGAACCATGCCCTTCACGTGTTCCTCGGAACGGCGTGCCCACTCGCGCATCACCGGCATCTGGCTCAGCACCTTCTTGCCGCCCTTGCGCAGCTTGGCGTAGAACTTTCCGGCCAGCACGCGCGCAAAGTATTTGGACAGCGCGCCCACGCCCTCGGAGATGGACATCTCGTTGTCGTTGAGTATCACCAGCAGGTCGGCAGGCAGCGTGCCGGCGTGGTTCAGTGCCTCGAAGGCCATGCCACCACTCATGGCGCCATCGCCGATGACCGCCACCGCGCGCCGCTTCTCGCCCTTGCGCGCAGCCGCGATGGCCATGCCCAGTGCCGCGCTCACCGAAGTGCTGGAATGCCCGGTGCCGAATACGTCATAGGGACTTTCCTGCCGGGAAGGAAAGGGTGCCAGGCCGCCGCGCTGCTTGATGGTATGCAGTTGGTCCCGCCGGCCAGTCAGCACCTTGTGCGGATAGGCCTGGTGCCCCACGTCCCAGACGATGCGGTCGTGCGGGGTATCGAAGGCGTAGTGCAGCGCGATGGTCAGCTCAACGGTGCCGAGGCCCGCTGCGAAATGACCGCCACGCGTGGCAACGGTGCGGATCAGGAAATCGCGCAGTTCATCGGCCAGTTGGGGCAGTTCCCCCGGCTTCAGTCGGCGCAGATCGGCCGGTGAATCGATGCGCTCCAGCAGCGCGGCAGGACGGGAGGCCATGTAAGACAGTCTACACCGGCTGCGGCTGGCTCAGTTGCTGCGATTGACAACGTAATCAGCCAGTTGCGCCAGGGGCGCTGCGCCGGTGCCCAGTCCGGCAAGCGCCGCGACCGCTGCCTCGCAGTGCTGGCGTGCCAGGCGCTGCGACTCGGCCAGGCCCAGCACGCTCGGATACGTGGGCTTGCCGCGCACGGCGTCCGCGCCGGCGATCTTGCCCAGCGTGGCTGTCTCACCCAGCACATCCAGCACATCGTCCTGGATCTGGAAGGCCAGCCCGAGTTCCGCGCCGTAGCGTGCCAGCGCCTGGTACTCGGCGCCCTGGCGAGTGCCTGCGGCGATGGCGCCCAGCAGCACGCTGGCCTGGATGAGCGCGCCGGTCTTGCGCCGGTGCATGTCCTCCAGCGCGGGCGCGCTCAGCTGCCTGCCGACGGCGGCCAGGTCGATGGCCTGGCCACCGGCCATGCCCGCCGTGCCGATGGCGGCGGCAAGCACCTGCATCTGCTGCAGCCGCGATGCGGCATCCAGCGGGCTCGCGGCATCGCCGGCCAGCACCTCGAATGCCATGGCCTGCAACGCGTCCCCCACCAGTACGGCGGTTCCCTCGTCGAAGGCTTTGTGGCAGGTGGGGCGGCCGCGCCGCAGGTCGTCATCGTCCATGGCTGGCAGATCGTCATGCACCAGGCTGTAGACATGCAGCATCTCCACTGCCACCGCGGCCTCGTCCATCCGTTCCGCGGCTGCTCCGAGGGCGGTGCCAGCTGAATACACCAGCACGGGCCGCAGCCGCTTGCCGCCGCCCAGCGCGCTGTAGCGCATGGCCTCGTTGAGGCGTGCGGTGGCGGGATCCTTCGCCGTCAGGCGCGCATCGAGCTGCTGCTCCAGGCGCCGGCGCCAGCCCGCAAGCTGTGCAGCCAGCGCCGCGTGGTCACTCATCGCCAGGTTCGAAGGGCTGGGGTTGCGCGCCGCCCTGCAGCAGGATGGTCACCTTCTGCTGCGCTTCGGACAGCGCGGTATGGCAGCTGCGGGTCAGCGCCACGCCCTGTTCGAACAATGCAAGGGATTCCGCCAGCGGCAGGTCGCCACGTTCCAGGCGCGCCACCAGCGTCTCCAGTTCCTGCAGGGATTTCTCGAAGTCCGGCGAAGGGTTTTCGCTGCGTTGCTTGCGCGTCATGGGCATATGGTCGGTAGAATCGCCACCCATTGCAATCCGGTCGGGCCCATCATCTGGAATGACATCTTCCTATAGCGCTTCAGACATCGAGGTCCTCTCCGGACTCGAACCGGTGCGCCGCCGCCCCGGCATGTACACCGATACCACCCGGCCCAACCACCTCGCGCACGAAGTGATCGACAACAGCGTCGATGAGGCGCTGGCCGGGCATTGCGATGAGATCGAGGTCACGCTGTTCAAGGACGGCTCGCTGCAGGTCAGCGACAACGGTCGCGGCATGCCGGTGGACATCCATCCGAAGGAGAAGCTCTCCGGCGTCGAGCTGATCCTCACGCGGCTGCATGCAGGCGGCAAATTCTCGGATGCCAACTACCAGTTCTCCGGCGGCCTGCATGGCGTGGGCGTGTCGGTGGTGAACGCGCTGTCGAAGCAGCTGGAATGCTGGGTGCGGCGTGGCGGCAAGGAATACAACATCGGCTTCCGCAGCGGCCAGGTCACCTCGAAACTGGAAGAGACCGGCACCGTAGGGCAGAAGAACACCGGCACCACGGTGCGCTTCTGGCCGGAGTCGAAGTTCTTCGACTCGGATCGTTTCGCGGTGGCGGAACTGCGCCACACGCTGAAGGCCAAGGCTGTGCTGTGCCCGGGCCTGAAGGTGCGCTTCCTGAACGAAGCCACCGGCGAAAAGGATGAGTGGTTCTACACCGGCCACCTGGGCGAATACCTGACGGAGCAGGTGGGCAAGAGCGAGTGCCTGCCCAAGGAGCCGATCACTGCAAAGCACGGCACGGAGCGTGATGCCGTCGAATGGGCGCTGGTGTGGGCGCCGAATCTGCCGGCCTTCATCGCCGAGAGCTACGTGAATCTCATCCCCACCACGGGCGGCGGAACGCATGTGAATGGCCTGCGTTCCGGCGTCGCCGCCGCGGTGCGCGAGTTCACCGAATTCCGCAACCTGCTGCCGCGCGGCGTGAAGCTCTCGCCTGAAGATGTGTGGAACGGTGTGTCCTTCGTGCTTTCCATCCGCATGAAGGATCCGCAGTTCGCCGGCCAGACCAAGGAGCGGCTGGGATCGCGCGAGGCGGTGGCCCTGGTTGAAGGCTATGCACGCGACAGCACGGCGCTGTGGCTGAACCAGCACCCGGACATGGGCGAGCGGATCGCCCAGTACGCCATCGAGAATGCGCAGGAGCGCATCAAGGCCGCGCAGCGCGTGACGCGCAAGCGCGCCGTGGCGGGGCCCGCACTGCCGGGCAAGCTTGCCGATTGCACCACGCAGGATCCGGCGCGCTCGGAGCTGTTCCTGGTGGAAGGCGATTCCGCCGGTGGCTCGGCACGCCAGGCGCGTGACCGCAACTTCCAGGCGGTGATGCCGCTGCGCGGCAAGATCCTCAACACCTGGGAGCTGGAGCACGGCCAGGTGGCCTCATCGGAAGAGGTGCACAACATCAGCATCGCCATAGGCGTGGATCCCGGGTCCTCGAACATCGCCGACCTGCGCTACCACAAGGTGTGCATCCTGGCGGACGCGGACTCCGACGGGCTGCACATCGCCACGCTGCTGTGCGCGCTGTTCCTGCGGCATTTCCGGCCACTGGTGATGAACGGCCATGTGTTCGTCGCCATGCCGCCGCTGTACCGCATCGATGCCGGCAAGACAGTGGGTTACGCGCTGGACGAAGCCGAGCGCGATGCCTTCATCGCAAAACTTGCCGCGGAGAAGAACCGGGCCAAGCCCGTGGTCACGCGCTTCAAGGGACTGGGCGAGATGTCGCCGCTGCAGCTGCGCGAGACCACGATGGTCCCGGCCAGCCGCCGGCTGGTGCAGCTCACCATCAGTGCAGAGGATCAGGCCGACCAGATCATGGACATGATGCTGGCCAAGAAGCGCGCCTCCGACCGGCGCGAATGGCTGGAACGGAAAGGCAATCTCGCCGACGTGGTCAGTTGAGCGACGCATGAACCAGCAGGCGCTTTCGGCCACCGGTCAGATCGACGTCCGGGGACTCGCTGCCTGAAAGTTGACGATCTCCGACATTCCCTGTAAAACCCCTCCTGAGCCGTCGAAAGTGGCTATTAACCAACTTTCCGGTTGCATCCGAGGGTCCCGCCCATGAAGTCGGTCAATGGCAACTTGTCTTCCAAGGCCCGCAAGCATGCGCAGCGGGGCGACAACGCCGATTTGCTGGCCCTGTCCGGCCGGCTGCGCGACGCGCGCACCGCGGCGGGGCTGACCCAGGCGCAGTTGGCGCTGGTTTCAGGCGTTGGCCGCGACACCATCATCGCACTGGAGAACGCCCGGCCCGGCGTCTCGCTCGGCTCGGCGCTGCGCGTCATGAAGGGTCTGGGGCTCACCATCCTGCCCACGGCGGTGCGGCGCTGATGCTGGCAGTGGTCCACGCACGGGGCACGGTGGGCACACTGCGCCAGGTGGGCGCGGCGCTGGAGTTCCTCTATGCACCGGCGTGGCTTGCGCGCGCGGATGCGCTGCCACTGTCGCCGCGCCTTCCGCTGCAGGCAGAAGCCTGGCGCGGCGACGAGGTCGTGTTCTTCTTCAGCAACCTGCTGCCCGAAGGCCCGGTGCTCGACACGCTGCTGCAGTTGCGCCGTCTGCCGCGCGGCAATGTGTACCGCTTGCTCGAAGCCTTCGGCCGCGAGTGCGCGGGCGCCTTCGCCATCGTGGCGGAAGAGGAGGCAGGCGAGGCGGCGCCCCCGGGCCGCTACCGGGAATACCCGCGCTCAGAGCTGATCGAAGACCTCAACCGCCTGCGTGAGAACATCCCGCTGCTGGGCAGCCATGCCGATCTGCGGCTGTCGCTGGCCGGCGCGCAGAACAAGATTCCGCTGCGCTACGCGGATGGAAAGCTCTGGCTGCCTGAAGCCGGCGCGGCCTCCACGCACATTCTGAAGCCATCGCTGCAGCCCGCGAGCGTGTATCAGGATTCCGTCCTGAACGAGGCGTTTTGCCTGCGGTTGGCGGGTGAGCTGGGTCTGCCCGTGCCGGCCGTCACCGTGCTGCGCGACCCGGAACCGCTGCTGCTGGTGGAGCGATACGACCGCGTGCTGGTCGATGGGCAGGTGGAGCGCCTGCACCAGCTCGACCTGTGCCAGCTGGCAGGCGTGCTGCCTGTGAGCAAGTACCAGTCCGATGGCGGACCGGGCTTCCGGCAGTGCTTTGCGCTGATCGACGCATGGAGTGCCACACCCGCAGTGGATCGCCTGCGGCTGGTGGATGTGATGCTGGTGAACTACCTCCTGGGCAATGCAGATGCGCATGGCAAGAACTTCTCGATGCTGTATGGCCCGGATGCGCGGCTGCACCTGGCGCCGTTTTATGATCTGCTGGCCACGGGATACTGGCCCAGGCTCAGCGACCGCATGGCCATGTCCATCGGCGGCGAGCGCAGGCCCGACTGGGTGATGGCGCGGCACTGGCAACGTTTTTGCGAGGAGGCCGGGCTGAACCCCACGCAACTGCGCCGGCGCGCGCTGAATCTTGCCGCGCGTGCAGTTGCCCGGTACGAGGAAGCAGCCAGGATGCTGGACGTGCCGCCGGCGCTGCTGGATCACTTGGGCGCGACGCTGCGCCAGCGTAGCGACCGTCTGCAAAAGCGGCTGGGAGTTGCCGAATGAGCCTGCACAAGGAAATCGCCTTCGAGAACGCCGTCATGGGCGCCCTGGCGGCGCACACGAGCATGAGCCAGCAGGCGCTGGATTCGCCGAAAGTGCGGGATGGGCTGAAGGACATCCTGCTCGGGCCAGCGCAGCTGTACGAATCGCTGCAGCGGATGAAGCCGGGTAGTGCGGCGGCATTGACCACTCTCGGTCAGCAGCAGTAGCCTGCGCGACCGTTCAGGACATCAGATGAAAGACCAGGAACTGAATTTCGAGGGTGTGGAGCAGCAGCCGCTGCGCGCCTTCACCGAGAAGGCCTACCTCGACTACTCGATGTACGTCATCCTGGACCGCGCACTGCCGGTGCTGGGCGACGGGCTCAAGCCGGTGCAGCGACGCATCATCTATGCGATGAGCGAGCTGAGCCTGTCGATGCCGAACAAGCACAAGAAGTCGGCGCGCACGGTGGGCGATGTCATCGGCAAGTTCCATCCGCATGGCGATTCGGCCTGCTACGAAGCCATGGTTCACATGGCGCAGCCCTTCTCCTACCGCTACCCCATCGTCGACGGACAGGGCAACTGGGGGTCCACCGATGATCCCAAGTCCTTCGCCGCGATGCGTTATACGGAATCGCGGCTGACGCGTTACGCCGAGGTGCTGCTGGCCGAGATCGACGCCGGTACTGTCGACTTCGGCCCGAATTTCGATGGCACGCTGGAAGAGCCGCTGATCCTCCCCGCGCGGCTGCCGAACCTGCTGCTGAATGGCACCTCCGGTATCGCCGTGGGCATGGCCACCGATGTGCCGCCGCACAACCTGCGTGAAGTGGCCAGCGCCTGCATCCACCTGCTGGATGATCCGGAGGCCACCACCAAGGCGCTGATGAAGCATGTGAAGGGGCCGGACCTGCCCACCGGCGCCGAGATCGTCTCGCCACGCGCCGAGCTGCTGGAGTTCTACGAGAAGGGCAATGGCAGCTTCCGCGCCCGCGCCACTTGGGAGCCCGACGAAGAAACCGGCAACATCGTCATCACCACGCTTCCCTGGCAGGTATCCGGCAGCAAGCTGCAGGAGCAGATCGCGCAACAGGTGCGCGACAAGAAACTGCCCATGGTCGATGACATCCGCGATGAGTCCGACCACGAGAATCCGGTGCGCATCGTGATCGTGCCGCGGTCGAACCGCGTGGACCAGCCGCAGCTCATGGCGCATCTGTTCGCCACCACGGACCTGGAGCGCAGCTATCGCGTCAACCTGAACATCATCGACCTGGATGGCCGGCCCAAGGTGATGGGACTGAAGCAGCTGCTGTCGCAGTGGCTGGTGTTCCGCATCGCCACGGTGAAGCGGCGCCTGTCGCACCGGCTCGAGAAGGTCACGCGGCGCCTGCACCTGCTCGAAGGCCTGCTCATCGTCTACCTGAACCTCGACGAGGTGATCCGCATCATCCGCCGCGAGGATGAGCCCAAGCCCAAGCTGATCGCGCGCTTCAAGCTCAGTGAAGAGCAGGCGGAGATGATCCTCGAGACCAAGCTGCGCCACCTGGCCAAGCTCGAGGAAATGAAAATCCGCGAGGAGCAGAAGGAACTCTCCGACGAACGCGACGAGCTGGAGGCGCTGCTGAAGAGCAAGGCCAAGCTGCAGCGCCTGGTGCGCGATGAGATCGAGGCCGATGCGCGCGAATATGGCGATGAGCGCCGCTCGAAGCTGGTGGAGCGCGAGGCCGCGCAGGCCATGGAAGAGACCGACCTGGTCGCCAACGAGCCGGTGACCGTGGTGCTGTCCACGGGTGGTTTCGTGCGCGCCGCCAAGGGCCATGAAATCGATCCGGGCACGCTGTCATACAAGACTGGCGATGGTTACCTCGCTGCCGCCAGAGGGCGCAGCACGCAGCTTGCGGTGTTCGTCGACAGCACCGGGCGCGCCTACAGCCTGCCGGCGCACTCGCTGCCTTCGGCGCGCGGGCAGGGCGAGCCGCTGTCCGGCCGGCTCGATCCGCCGGATGGCGCGAAGTTCGCCGGTGTTGCCATTGGCGAGCCGGCGGAACGCTGGCTGCTGGCCAGCGATGCCGGCTACGGGTTCATTGCGAAGCTGGAAGACCTGCACTCCCGTGCGCGCGCCGGCAAGGCCGTGCTGAATCTCAGCGATGGCGCGAAGGTGCTGTGCCCCGTGGCCGTTGCCACTCCCGATGCGGTGATCGCAGCGGTGAACAGCGAAGGCCGCCTGCTGGTGTTCCCTTCCGCCGAACTGCCGGAGATGGCGCGCGGCAAGGGCAACAAGATCTTCGGCATTCCCACCAAGAGAGCCGAGACGCGTGAGGAGTTGCTGGTGGCCGTGGCCACGCTCACCGAGGGCCAGAAACTGATCATCTGGTGCGGCGATCGCAGCATGACCCTTACGTGGAAGGAGCTGAACGACTACCGCGGCGCCCGCGCGCAGCGCGGCGCCGTGCTGTCACGCAACTATCGCAAGGTCGACCGGCTGGAAGCGGGGACCTGACTGGCGCGCAGCACCGGCACGGTCTGCGTGTCCGGTTCCGTGATCGTCACTTCCTCGGGGGCCTGGATCAGGAAGCCCTGCAGATGCTGCACACCCAGCTGCCACAGCACGGCCATGGTGTTGGCATCTTCCACGCGCTCGGCAATGGTTTCGATCTCGCTGCCGCGCGCGGCGTCGATCAGGCTGGCCACCTTGGACTGCAGCAGTTCGTCCTCGGTGAGGCCCTGCATCAGCGAGCCGTCGATCTTGATGAAGTCCAGGGGCAGCGTACCCAGCAGGCTGAGCGGGTCGATGCCGATGCCGAAATGCTCCAGCGCGAAACGCAGCCCCAGGTCCTTCAGTGCCCGCGCCTGGCGGCGGACCTCTTCCGGGTGGCGCGCGGCAACTTCTTCCGTCACCTGCACGCATAGCAGGCGTGGATCCAGGCCGATGTCGCTCAGCCGCTGCTGCAGCCAGCCGCACAGCGTGCCGTCCAGCGCGCTGGCGCGTGAGATGCGCACGAACAGGCAGCCGGGGCGGGTGCGCTGCGCAAAGCGCGCGGCCGCCACGATCACCCAGCGGTCGATGGCCGCGACCAGGTCATTGCGTTCTGCAGCCGGCATGAACTCGGAGGGCAGGATTTCCTTGCCCTGCTTGTCCAGCATGCGCACCACCATGTCGAACATCGGCGCTGCGCCGCCCGCCAGGCTGGCGATGGGTTGCTGCACCAGCCGGAAACGATTTTCGGTCAGCGCGGCCCGGATGTGCTTGACCCATACATTGTCGTAGGCCTGCACGCGGGCGTCGGCATCGGTGCGCGCCAGCAGGCAAAGCTGGGCGCCGCCTTTCTGCCTGCCATGCCGCACGGCTTCGAGTGCCTCGCTGATGGTGGCTTCGAGCTTGCCCTCGCTGTTCGGCACCACGGCAAGGCCAATGCACAGCGTTGCACGGACCGTGCGGTCTCCATGCGTGAATTCATGCCGGCCGACCTTGTCCAGCAGCCTCTCGGCCCACAGCTCTGCATCGCGCGCATTGCCGCGCTCGATCAGCGCCAGCAGGCCGGGGCCGCTGAAATGCCCGAGCAGGTCCGAGGGCGCCAGCTGCGTGCGCACCAGGGCGGAGAGGGCGACCAGGAAATCCTCGCTGCGCAACACACCCAGTTCGCGTTCCAGCTTCGCGAAATGATCCGGGCGTATGAAGACCAGGTAGCGGCTGCCGCCCTGCACCTGCTGCGCCATGCGTTTCTGCATGGCCTCGAGCAGTGCCGTGCGATACGGCAGGCCGGAGCGCGGATTGCGTTTCACGGCTTCGGCCAGGTCCGCGGCCAGATCGGCGGCGTCGTTGCCGGAGTGGCGCTCCTGCGTGGGCACCATCAGGCGCACGCAGGACTCGCCATCGAATTCGCCCTGCGTCAGCACCAGTTCCAGTTCCAGCGTACTGCCATCGGCGGTGAGGATCTGGGTGCGCAGCGACTGGTCGTTCCAGCGTCCCTGCAGGCAGGCCACCAGGGCGCCCTTCAGCGCCACGTGGCTGCCTTCATCGAAGATGTCCATCACCGGCTGTCCCACCACGGACTCCAGCTCCGGGGCGCCGATCAGGTCGAGCCAGGACTGGTTCGCGTCCACCAGGATGCCTTCCTGCACCTGCGCGATGGCATCGTGCGAGCGGGTCATCACGGTTTCCAGCTGCCGGCGGTATTCCTGCGCCGAGCGCAGCGTCTCCCGCAGCGCCCGTTCCATGCGATAGGCCTGGAGTTCGCGCGCGATGACGGCGTGCGCACGCTGCAGATTATCCAGCGTGAGGCTGTCGCGCGCGCCGAGCGCCATGTCGGCAGCGATGGCTTCTTCGGTGATTGCGGCGCGGATGACCAGCAGCGGGATCTCGCTGGCGCGGGCGTCGCGCACCTGCGCCACCTTCTGCAGCTCGGAGCCATCGGTGGTCACGCACAGCAGCATTTCAGGATTGATCTGCTCCAGCGCGTCGGGCAGGTCGGCCACGGCTGGTATCCAGGTGCAGTGGGCGGCTACGCCATGGCGGCGCAACAGACTGTTGAGCGACTCCACGGGCTCGCGCGTGCTGCTGACTATGATCAGCGGAACGGGACTGTTGTCGGACACATCGGCCTCCGGGAGCGCTTCCGGATAGTAGCCACCGGTGCGCGGCCGTTATGTGAATCCGACCACAGTCGGGCGCCTTAGGTCAGCGCAGGGGTGTCTTTTCCGTCGCCCCGGCCTGCTCGCGCACCAGCCGCGGCAGCAGGTAGCCCGGCAGCAGGGCGGCCAGCGCCGCGTGAATCTCCAGGGCCCGTGCATCGCGGACGGCAAAGTGGGCGGCCCCGGCCACGGCATCCAGCTGGTGCAGGTAGTAGGGCAGGACGCCAGCCTCGAACAGGCGGGTGAAAAGGTTGGCGAGCACGCCGGAATCATCATTGATGCCGGCCAGCAGCACGGACTGGTTGAGCAATGCGGCACAGTGTGCAGCCAGCTCCCGCAGCGCAGCGCAGGTCGCCTCATCCAGCTCCGCCGGATGATTGGCATGCACCACCACCACCAGGCGCTCGTGCAGCGGCTGCAGCAGTGCCAGCAGTCCTGCATCGATGCGTTCGGGTAGCACGATGGGCGTACGGGTATGGATGCGGATGCGCCTGACATGGCGGATGTCCTGCAGCCGCTGCAGCAGCTGCGCCAGGCGTGAGTTGCCCAGCGACAGCGGATCGCCACCGCTGAGAATGATCTCCTCGATGGAGGAGTCTGCAGCCACATGCTCCAGCGCAGCGGACCAGCGCATGGCGCTGCCGTCGTCCAGGTCGGCGGCGTAGTCGTAGTGGCGCCGGAAACAGTAACGGCAATGCACGGCGCATGCGCCCGTGGTGATCAGCAGTGCGCGGCCGTGATACTTGTGCAGCAGTCCGGCAGTGGCGCGGACCGTCTGTTCGCCCAGCGGATCGGCAACATAGCCTGCGACCGGCAGCCGCTCGGCGCCCACCGGCAGCACCTGGCGCAGCAGTGGGTCCCAGGGGTCGCCCCGGCGCATCCGCCCGACAAATCCCAGGGGCACGCGCAGTTCGAATCCTTCGGCAGCGGCACGCAGGCTGGCAGCTGTCTCCCCGGGTCCGAGCTGTTCCGGCGTCAGGCCCAGCAGGGCGAGCAGCTCCACAGGGTCGCGCACCGCCCGCGCCAGTTCCTGCTGCCAGCGCGCCGGCTGCAGCGGGGAAAGCGCTGCCGTGTGGCGGGTATCAGCTTCTGCCGCTATGATTCGCCGCCCGATCGGTTCGCTGCCCGCTTTCATGCGGCGGCATTTAATCAGAGAGCGCCATGGCCAGCTATACCACCAACGAGTTCAAGTCCGGTCTGAAGATCCTGCTGGACAACGAGCCGTTTGCCATCGTCGAGAACGAGATGGTCAAGCCCGGCAAGGGCCAGGCCTTCAACCGCGTCAGGGTGAGGAACCTCAAGACCGGCCGCACCATCGAGCGCACCTTCAAGTCCGGCGACAGCGTGGAAGCTGCCGACGTAGTCGATACGGACATGCAGTACCTGTATTCCGAAGGTGATTTCTGGCATTTCATGGTGCCCGACAACTTCGAGCAGTACACCGCAGGCTTGGCCGCGGTGGGCGACAACGCCAAGTGGCTGAAGGACGGCACTACCTGCATCGTCACGCTGTGGAATGGCCAGCCGCTGGTGGTGACGCCGCCGCCGCACATCGACCTCAAAGTGGTCGAGACGGATCCTGGCGTGCGTGGCGACACTGCCACGGGCGGCCAGAAGCCCGCCAAGCTCGAAACCGGCGCGGTGGTGCGTGTGCCGCTGTTCATCAACGAAGGCGAGATCCTGAAGATCGACACCCGCACCGGCGAGTACATCTCGCGCGCGAAGTAACGCCTGATCTTTGGCCGCGCTCAGGCGCGGCTCAGGCCCGCTCCCAGGGAAAAGCCAGCACTGCGTCGATATCCGTGGCGCCTGCGGCCAGCATCAACACCCGATCAAAGCCCAGCGCCACGCCTGCGCAGCGCGGCAGGCCTGCCCGCAGGGCGGCAATCAGCCGTTCGTCCGTCTCGATGCTGCTGAGGCCACGCGCCTGGCGCAGCTGCTGATCCAGCGCGAACCGCTGCGCCTGTTCAGCCGCATCGGCCAGCTCCACATAGCCATTCGCCAGCTCCACTCCCGCGGCATACAGCTCGAAGCGCAGCGCGGTGCGCGGATCCGCGGCATCCAGTTGGGCCAGCGCCGCCTGCGAGGCGGGATAGTGATGCAGGCAGGTCAGTGCCTGCCGGCCAAGCCGCGGGCCGATCAGCGTCGCCACCAGGAAGTCCAGCAGCTGGTCGCGGCTGGCGCCGCGGATGCTCTGCTCTGCAAGGCCATGCGCACCGCATAGCGCCGCCACGGTTTCCAGTGTGGCCGTCATTGGATCCAGCTGCAGCTCGCGCTGAAAGGCAGCCTGGTAGTCGAGGTACTCCACGCTGGCGCCTGCCTGCGGCCAGCCTCCGGCCAGCAGCTGCGCGGCCAGTGCGGCGGTTTCGGCCATGATTTCCGTAAGGCCCATGCCGGCGCGGTACCACTCCACCATGGTGAATTCCGGGTTGTGCAATCTGCTGCGCTCACCGGCCCGGAACACCTTGCAGACCTGGAAGATGTCGCCGCTGCCGGCGGCCAGCAGCCGTTTCATCGCGTATTCGGGGGAGGTATGCAGGTAGCGGGACGCATCGCCAGCCAGCCGCAGTGATTCGATCTGCGGATCACTGACCGTCCGCGATACTGCCAGCGGTGTCTCCACCTCCAGCACGCCGCGTGTGTGGAAATATTCGCGCACGCCGGCCAGCAGCTGCGCGCGCAGCTTCAGTGCTTCGATGCCGGCGGACGGTCGCCAGTCCTCACTCAAGCCCGGGCTCCGCGCAACGTTCCCATGGCCTGTCCCATGCGCACTGTGTCGCCGGCAGCAAGCGCTGCATCCAGCGACACACGATCCGGTGCAAACAGCAGGATCACCGTTGATCCCATGTTGAAGCGGCCTACCTCGGCGCCGCGGGTGAGGAAGCGCTCCTTTTCCGGTGGCAGCGCAATGCGGCTGATCTTCCGCGGCCGCCGCGGCGTGACATCGCCATGCCAGATGGTTGCCATGCTGCCCACGTTCAGCGCGCCGACGAAGATCACGGCGAAGGGTCCGCAGGTACCCTCGAACAGCAGCACCAGCCGCTCATTGCGCGCAAACAGCTGGTCCACCTGCGCCGCGGCGTTGGCATTCACGCTGAACAGCCGGCCAGGCACGTACCAGATCTCCTGCAGCGTGCCATCGGCCGGCATGTGGATGCGGTGGTAGTTGAATGGTGCGAGGTAGATGGTTGCGAATTCGCCATTGTGGAAACGTGGCGACCAGTCCTTTGCCGCGCCGGCAAGCAACGCGTCCAGTGTGTAGAAGCGTCCCTTGGCCTGCAGCAGCTGCCCGCCCTCTATGCGGCCCAGCTGGCTGACCCGGCCATCCACGGGGCAGGCCAGGGCATCCACGGCAGCGGCAATGGGACGCGCGTCAGCGCGCAGCGCCCGCGTGAAGAAGGCGTTGAAGGTTTCATAGGCATAGGCGTCCGGTTCGATGGCATCGGACATGTCCGGACGGAACCCGCGCATGAACAGCGCGGTCAGTGCGTTTTTGATCGGCCGGAAGCGGATGCGCGTGAAGCCGAGTACGCAACGGGAAATCAGGTGATGCGGCAGCAGGTGCTGCAGCAGGATGCCAAGGGAACTCATGCTAGTCCTCAGCTGCGCTGGCGCAGCAGTGCAATCAGGTCGGCCCGCAGCGGCGCCAGGGAGAAGGGCGGTGAAAAAACCGCGGCCAGACGTCCGCTGCGGTCGGTGTAGAACAGCGTAGCGGAATGATCCACGCTGTAGTCACCGCCTGGCAGCTGGTGGATCGCGCGCGCCACGCCGATGCCCTGCAGCAGTGGGTCCAGTGCGGCATCTTCGCCGCGCAGCCCGGTCACCTGGCTGCCAAAGGCCTCGACATAGCTGCGCAGCGCCGTCTGGTCATCACGCGCCGGATCGACAGTGACGAACAGCATGCGCAGTCCGCGCAGCTCCGGCTCCCGCGCCAGCTGTGCCATCAGCGCCAGCGTCGTGGGGCAGACATCGGGACAATGGGTGAAACCGAAGAACACCAGGCTGGGCGCACCGGCCAGCTGTGCGTTGCCGAATCCATTGCCATGATGATCGGCCAGCTCGAACCGGGGCAGGCTGCGCGGCTGGGGGATTGCGGTGCCGCTCTGCAGTACCGGTACAGGATGCTGCAGCTGTCGTGCGACCATATAGCCCGCCGCAGCGGCGGCCAGAATCATCACACCAACATAGATCCAGGTCCGGTTCCGTTTCATGAACAGATTATCCCACAGCGCGCGCACCACCAGCCGCACGGCACCGAGCCGCAAGCAGGAGCTGGCCTCCGCCGTGCGCAAGCTGCGCCGTGCGCGGCTCTACTATGGCCATGGCACGGACAATCCAGGCGATGACGCCGCAGCCCTGCTGGCACATGCGCTGCGGCTGCGGCGCCCGCTGCAACCCTCCGACCTGGTCGCGCCTTTGTCGGCCGCTGCCCGTGGCCGCTTCGAAGCGCTGTTGAAGCGCCGCATCCAGGAGCGGGTGCCGGTGGTCTACCTGACGCAGAGCTGCTGGTTCGCCGGCATCCACTTCCATGTGGATGAACGCGTGCTGATTCCCCGCTCTCCCATCGCCGAACTGGTGGAGGGCCGGTTTGCTCCCTGGGTGCAGCGCGATGCAGTACGACAGATTGCTGACCTGGGCACCGGTTCGGGCTGCATAGCGCTCACCTGTGCGCTGGCATTTCCGCAGGCAAAGGTCGACGCGGTGGACATCGACCCGAAGGCCCTGGCGGTGGCGAGGATCAACCGCAGCGCATTGGGGTTGCAGCGGCGCGTCAGGCTGGTGAAATCGGACTTTTTCCGCGGCCTGAAGGGTCGTCGCTACGATATCATCGTCAGCAATCCACCCTATGTGGGCGCAGAGGAATTCGCTGGCCTGCCGCCCGAATACGCACATGAGCCGCAGCAGGCACTGCGTTCGGGTCCGGACGGCATGCAGGCCGTGCGGGTGTTGCTGCGCCAGGCGCTGCGTCATCTCACGCCGCAGGGCGTGCTGGTGGTGGAGGTGGGGAATACGGAAGCAACGGTGCAGCGCGAGTTCGCGCAGCTGCCCTTCGTCTGGCTCACGTTTGCGCGGGGCGGTGGTGGTGTATTCCTGCTCACGGCGCAGCAATTGCGTGCGGCGCGCGGCAGTTACTGAAGAGGTCGACCGGTGAGTGGCAACAGTTTCGGCAGGTCCTTCGTGGTCAGCACCTTTGGCGAAAGCCACGGTGCGGCACTGGGCTGCGTGGTGGATGGCTGCCCGCCAGGGTTGGCGCTGAGCGAGGAAGACCTGCAGGCCGACGTGGATCGCCGCCGCACCGGCACCTCGCAGTTCGTCAGCCAGCGCAAGGAAGGCGACCAGGTCCGCATCCTCTCCGGCGTGTTCGAAGGTGTGACCACCGGCACCCCCATCGGCCTGCTGATCGAAAACACCGATGCACGCTCGCGTGACTACGACAAGCTGAAGGACCGCTTCCGTCCCGGCCATGCCGACTACACCTACCAGCAGAAGTACGGCCTGCGCGATCACCGCGGTGGCGGCCGTTCATCGGCACGCGAAACCGTCATGCGCGTCGCCGCCGGTGCCATCGCCCGCAAATATCTCGCCACTCGCCTGGGTGTTGGCATCACCGGCTATGTGGGGCAGGTGGGCGAACTGACGCTCGAGCCGCGCGATCCGGCCGAGGCTTATCGCAATCCCTTCTTCTGCCCGGATGCTTCGCGGCTCAAGGAGCTCGAGGACTACATCTGGAAACTGCGCAGTGATGGTGACTCCGTCGGCGCAAAGCTCACGATAACCGCACGCGGCGTGCCGGCCGGCCTGGGCGAGCCCGTGTTCGATCGCCTGGATGCCGACATCGCGCACGCCATGATGAGCATCAACGCGGTGAAGTCGGTGGAGATCGGCGATGGCGTGGCGGTGGCGCGGCAGCGCGGCAGCCAGCACCGCGATGAGCTGACGCCGCAGGGCTTCGCCTCCAATCATTCCGGCGGCGTGCTGGGCGGCATTTCCAGCGGCCAGGACATCATCGTGCACATCGCGCTGAAGCCCACCTCCAGCATCCAGGTGCCGGGCCGCACCATCGACCTGGCCGGCAATGCCGTCGATGTGGTCACCACCGGGCGGCATGACCCCTGCGTGGGCCTGCGCGCCACGCCCATCGCCGAGGCCATGCTGGCCCTGGCGCTGATGGATCACTACCTGCGCCACCGCGCGCAGAATGCCGATGTACGATCATCGACGCCCGCCATCTGAAGCGTGCGGCGCAAGTTTTAACCAGTAGAGGAAGGCAATGAGCAAGGGTTGGAGAGTAGCGGTCCTGGGGGCGACGGGCCTCGTGGGCGACACCATGATCACCATCCTGGAAGAACGCGACTTCCCGGTGAGCGAACTGTTTCCGCTGGCGAGCAGCCGCTCGCTGGGCAAGACGGTGCGCCTGAAGGGCAAGTCCTGGCCCGTGATCGACGTGGAAACCTTCGACTTCTCCAAAGCCGACATCGGCCTGTTCTCGGCCGGCGCGGAAGTATCCGCAAAGTACGCGCCCATCGCGGCGGCCGCAGGCTGCGTGGTCATCGACAATACCTCGCAGTTCCGCTACCAGGACGACATCCCGCTGGTGGTGCCCGAGGTGAATCCGAAGGACATCGCGCAGTTCCGCAACCACGGCATCATCGCCAACCCCAACTGCTCCACCATCCAGATGCTGGTGGCGCTGAAGCCGTTGCATGATGCCGCTGGCATCACGCGCATCAACGTGGCCACCTACCAGTCGGTTTCCGGCGGCGGCAAGGAAGCAGTGGATGAACTGGCTCACCAGACCGCCGAGCTGCTGAATGGCCGGCCGGTCACGGCCAAGGTCATCGCCAAGCAGATCGCCTTCAACTGCGTGCCGCAGATCGACAAGTTCCAGGACAACGGCTACACAAAGGAAGAGATGAAGATGTTCTGGGAGACCCAGAAGATCATGGGCGACAAGACCATCCAGGTGAACGCCACAGCCGTGCGCGTGCCGGTGTTCTTCGGCCATTCCGAGGTGCTGCATATCGAAACCCGCCGCAAGCTCACGGCCGAAGAGGCCCGCAAACTGCTGGAAAAGGCGCCCGGCGTCACAGTCATGGACGAAAGGGTGCCGGGGGGATACCCCACGGCGGCCACCGAGGCAGCGAACCACGACACGGTTTATGTCGGACGGATACGTGAAGATATCTCCCACGAACGCGGACTGAACCTTTGGGTGGTGTCCGATAACGTCCGCAAGGGTGCTGCGACCAACAGTGTGCAGATAGCGGAGATATTGGTTCGCGAGTATTTGTAGGTTAAGTTATATTGCCGGCAACATTGCAGGGCGAAGAAACGAGTCCAAACTCATGTTTTATCAAAGGATTCGATACTTCGCCGCTGGTCTCTCGGGAGTCCTGAATGCGTCTTAGAGTCGTAGGCACGGCAGCCTCGCTGCTGGCAACCGTTCCCGGTGTCTCGCTGGCTTTGGGCCTGGGGGACATCCAGCTCAAATCGACGCTCAACTCGCCGCTGAACGCGGAAATCGAGCTGATCGCGACGCCGGAGGAGCTTGCCAGCCTCAAGGCGACCATCGCTTCCCGCGAGACTTTCAGCCGTTACGGCCTCGACTACCCGGCGTTCCTGAGCGGTGTGGTGGTGCGCCCGGTACGGCTGGCGGATGGCCGCAATGTCATCCAGCTCACCTCTTCGGCCCCCATGACCGAGCCTTTCGCCACCGTGCTGGTGGAGGCCAGCTGGGCGCGCGGACGCAACCTGCGCGAATACACCGTGCTGTTCGATCCGCCGGTTTTTGCGCCTGGCGACAGCGCCGCGGCACCCGTGGCCGCTGCGGCCACAGGTGCGGGCGAGCGCAGCGGCGCGATTTCCCGGCCCGTGCCGGCGCCCGAGCCTGCGGCCGCCGCACCTTCACCGGCGGCCCCTGCGCCTGCCGCCAGTGGGGCTGCTCCTGCCGCCGCAGCGGGCGGCTCATACAGTGTCCGCGGTGGAGACTCCCTGTCGGGCATTGCCCAGCGCCAGTACCCGGCCGGCCAGACTGATCAGGCGATGATTGCGATCTATCGCAACAATCCGCAGGCCTTCGACGGAAACATCAATGTACTGCGCGCCGGCAGCATCCTGCGCCTGCCCGACCAGGCGGCGGTTGCCGCGCTGGATGCAGGCGAGGCAGCCGGTGAAGTGCGCCGCCAGGTAGCAGCCTGGAGCGGCTCCTCGCGCGCGGCGGGTTCGGGCGAATCCGCCGATGCGCGGCTGCGACTGGTGCCTCCGGGCGGTGGCGGCACGGGCGGCAATGCCGCCGAATCCCAGCTGCGCGATCGCGTCACGCAGCTGGAATCAGAGCTCGCCGAATCCCGCCGGCTGCTCGAACTGCGCAACGCCGAATTGGCGCGGCTGCAATCGGCTGCCAATACGAAGCCGTCTGCCGCACCGGCTCCGACTCCTCCTGCCGCCGAACCGGCGGCCGTCACGCCTCCCGTTGCCGCCGAGCCGCCGCCGGCCGCAGAGCCTGCGCCCGCTGCCGCAGAGCCTGTGCCCGTGCCTGCACCAGCGCCGGCACCCAAGGCTGCAGTCCCGGCTGAATCGGGCTCTGGCCTCATCGATAAACTCAAGGCTTTCTGGTTCATTCCGGTCGGCCTGCTGCTGTTGCTCATTGGCGCTCTGGTAATGCGGGCCGTTCGCTCGCGCCGGCAGAGCTCCATGGACAACCTCGAGCCGTTCGCCGTGGCGCGCGGCGCCGGCAACGAACGCGATTCAGGTTCCGACACCTTCCCGCTGCGCAAGCATGTGCTGGATCGTGACGATCCCATCGTGGTCGAAGAATCCGGCACGCACCAGCGGCCGAGCTTCACCAGGAAGGACACGCGAACCGTCGATCTGGACGAGGGCACCGCCAGCATGGTGGTGCCGGCGCTGGACGCCACGGCAGCCCTGGAGCAGGGCGATCCGCTGGCCGAAGCCGATTTCCACATGGCCTACGGCCTGTACGACCAGGCGGCCGACCTGGTGAAGCAGGCCATCCAGCGCGAACCGAATCGCCGCGATGTGAAGCTGAAGCTGCTCGAAGTGTTCTTCGTCTGGGGCAACAAGGACCAGTTCCTGCAGACCGCGCGCGACCTGGCTGACACCCGCGAAGAAGCCGCGCCGGGCGAGTGGGAGAAGGTCGTCATCATGGGCAAGCAGCTGGCGCCCGAAGACGCCCTGTTCAGCCAGACGTACTCCGGTGCAGGTCCCACTTCCGTGGACCTCAACCTGGAAGGCGGCCAGAACCTCATCGATTTCGACCTGCATGGCGAACCTTCCGTGTCCGCCGGTGGTGTCGACATGGACCTCGGATCCGGCACGCAGGATGTCTTCGTCTCCTCACCACTGGATGGTGGGCTGGACTTCATGCTGGACGATCCCGCCCGTGGCGGCGACGACCTGGCGCGCACCGCGACGACGCGGCAGATGGCGCAGCCGGGATTCGGCGAAGAAGACGGCACTTCGCGGCTGTCCGTGGACGGACCCACCGTCGAGCAGCCGCAGCTGGATGTGGGCAGCACGGTGGTGGGCAAGCTCGGCGCGCAGCAGCAGTTTGGCCTGCCCGACCAGACCGCCGAACTCGCGCTGGATGACCTGGGCCTCGACCTCGGCAAGCTCGAGTCCACCAACGACACCATGCTGGATGACTCGCGCCTCACGCAGGCGCTGTCCGCACCGGATGCACCGACGCTGGTCGCAGGTCTGGATGAAACCTCGCGGCGGCTGATCGAAGGCCTGTCCGATCCAAACCAGCCCACCGAGCTGTTGCCGCTGGCCGATCTGGTCGGCGACTCCGGTGATACCTCGCAGGTTTCGGTGCTGGATTTCGATCTCGACGGCGACGCCGAAACAGGCAAGCGCGCGGCGCTCACCGACACCGACTTCAGCCTCGACCTGGACGTGGGCAGTGCGGACTCGCTGCTGGAAGGCGAGCACCAGCGCACGCAGCGGATCGAGCCGCCATCGCACGATCTCAATGGCGATGCGACGGCAACGGACCTGGAGCCGGTAACCATGAGCGAGGTGGGCACCAAGCTCGACCTGGCCCGTGCGTACATGGACATGGGCGATCCGGATGGCGCACGCAGCATCCTGGGCGAGGTGCTGCAGGAAGGTTCGGCCAGCCAGAAGCTGGAAGCGCAGCGGCTGATCAACTCCATTCCGGGCTGAACAGCCAGGAGATCCTTCCGGCATGACGCGCTTTGCCGTCGGACTGGAGTACGACGGCAGCGGGCTGTCTGGCTGGCAGCAGCAGCCGGCCGGCGTACCCAGCGTGCAGGAGCCAGTGCAGCGCGCGCTGGCCCGCATACTCGACCATGAAGTCACCACGACGGCGGCCGGACGCACCGATGCCGGCGTGCATGCGCGCGCGCAGGTGGTGCACTTCGACACCGAGGCCCTGCGCAGTGAGCGCTCGCTGGTGCTGGGCGCCAACACGCACCTGCCGCCCGGTATTTCGCTGCGCTGGGCGCGCGCCGTGCCGGAGCATTTTCACGCGCGCTATTCCGCGCAGGCACGCACCTACCGCTACTGCATCCTGAACCGCCCCGTGCGCAGCGCGCTGGTGGCGGGCCGCGCGGCTTTCGTCTACCGGCCGCTCGAGGCCGGGCCCATGCAGGCAGCGGCGGCGCTGCTGCTGGGCGCGCATGATTTCAGCGCGCTGCGCGCGGCCGAATGCCAGGCGCGCAACCCGGTGCGCAATGTTTCGCGGCTGGAAGTGCGGCGTGCCGGGGATTTCGTGCTGCTGGAAGTCACTGCCAACGCCTTCCTGCATCACATGGTGCGCAACATCGCAGGCCTGCTGATGCATATCGGGCACGGCGAAGCACCCCCAGAATTTGCCACCGAAGTGTTGGCCGCGCGCGACCGCCGTCTTGCGCCCGCCACGGCGCCGGCCTGCGGGCTGTATTTCTGGCGTGTCCACTATCCGGCAGTGTTCGGGCTGCCGGATGATTCCGATATCATGCAGCTCCCGTCGGGTTGTCCGGCGGACCTGATGGATTAACCATGTCCTGGTTCGAGAAAATCGTCCCGTCGAAGATCAAGACCGAGCGGCGCGTACGTTCGGTTCCCGAGGGCCTGTGGATCAAATGCCCCTCCTGCGACGCCGTGCTGTACCGCGCCGAGCTGGAGCGCAACCTGCAGGTCTGCCCCAAGTGCAGCCATCACATGCGCGTGCATGCGCGCGCGCGGCTGGATCGATTCCTCGATCCGGGTAGCCGCATCGAGATCGGCGCCAATGTGCTCCCCGAGGATCCACTCAAGTTCAAGGACAGCAAGCGCTACAAGGACCGCCTGGCCGCCGCGCAGAAAACCACTGGCGAGAAGGATGCACTGGTGGCCCTGGCCGGCAAGCTGCATGGCGAGCCACTGGTGGCCTGCGCCTTCGAGTTCGCCTTCCTCGGCGGTTCCATGGGCTCGGTGGTGGGTGAGCGCTTCCATCGCGCTGTCGAGCACTGCATCGCCGAGCGCGCGCCGCTGGTATGTTTCTCCGCCACAGGCGGCGCCCGCATGCAGGAGGCGCTGCTCTCGCTGATGCAGATGGCCAAGACCAGCTCTGCACTGGCCCGCCTGGCCCAGGCACGCCTGCCATACATCTCGGTGCTCACCGATCCGACCACAGGCGGCGTATCCGCCAGTCTTGCCATGCTGGGCGACATCAACATCGGCGAGCCCCGCGCGCTGATCGGTTTTGCCGGCCCGCGCGTGATCGCCCAGACCGTCCGCGAAACCCTGCCGGAAGGCTTCCAGCGCAGCGAATTCCTGATGGAAAAGGGAGCGCTGGACCTGATCATGGACCGGCGCGACCAGCGCGATCACATCGCGAGATTGCTGCGGCTGCTGATGAAGCAGCCTGCGCTGTCGCCAGCCGCAGCAGACGCCTGATCCGGACCGCAGCGATGAACACCCGCCGCAGCCTCGATGACTGGCTGCGCCTGCAGGAAACCGTGCACGCGCAGGGCATCGACCTGGGCCTGGTCCGCGTGCGCAGTGTGGCCGAGCGCCTGGGGCTGCTGCCCTTTCCCGCCCGCTGCATCATCGTCGCGGGCACCAACGGCAAGGGATCAACCGTGGCCTGCCTCGCGGCGCTGCTGCGCGCGCAGGGCTGGCGGGCAGGCGCATTCACCTCGCCGCATCTGCTGCGCTACCACGAGCGCATCCGGGTCGATGGCGAGGCGGGGGATGCCGAGCTGGTCGAGGCCTTCGAAGCCATCGATGCGGCGCGGGGCGATACCACGCTGACATTCTTCGAATACAACGCGCTGGCGGCGCTGCTGGTGTTCCGCGCGCGCAAGGTCGACTTCGCCATCCTGGAAGTAGGGCTGGGCGGGCGGCTCGATGCCGTGAACATCATCGATGCCGAAGCCGCCATCGTCTGTTCCATCGGCCTGGACCATGCCGACTGGCTGGGCACGGACATCGGGCAGATCGGGCGCGAGAAGGCCGGTGTGTTCCGTCCGGGAGCCTGGGCGGTGATCGCCGATCCAGCCATGACGCCAAGCGTGGAAGCCGAGGCGCTGCGCATCGGTGCGCGGCCGCTGTGCGCGCGGCGCGACTACGACTGGCAGGTCACGGCGGAAGGCGGCTGGCGGTTCGCCGGTGCTGCGCTCACGCTCGACGGACTTTCGGCGCCTGGGCTGCCCGGCAGCCGCCAGTACGCCAATGCGGCCGCTGCCCTGGCTACGCTGCAGGCAATGGGAGTGGAACTGCAGGCACTCCGGGTAAACCATGCGCTGCGCGCGCTGCAATTGCCGGGACGCTTCCAGATCGTCCCTGGCCCGGTGGAGTGGATACTCGATGTGGCCCACAACGAGCCCGCTGCGCAGGTGCTGGCCCAGAACCTGCGCGAGCGTCCCTGCACAGGCCGCACCTTGCTGGTGGCCGGCATTCTCGGCGACAAGGACGTGGCAGCCATCGCGGACGTGCTCGATGCAGTGGCCGACGAGTGGATACTATGCGGCGTCGATGCGCCGCGCGGTCTGACGGCAGCGCAGCTGGCGCAGCGTGCACCGGTTTTCGCCTCCGCCCACCAGGCAGCGGATGTGGCCGCAGGCATGCGCCTGGCGGCCTCGCTTGCCCGCGCCGGTGATCGCATCGTGGTGTGCGGCTCTTTCCTCACAGTGACCCCGGCGCTGGAACTGCTGGGCTTATACTGAATTCGTGGAAGGGCCCGTCAAAGAACGCCTGACAGGTGCGCTGATACTCATCGCGGCGCTGGTCATCGTGGTGCCGGAAATGCTTTCCGGGCCTGATACCGCCACATCCTCGCCGGCGCAGCAGGGTGGCGAAGCCGGCCCGCCTGTACGCACCTACGAACTGCAGCTCGACACGCCCGCTGCCACGCGCAGCGAAGACCAGTCCGCGCTGTCGCCCCAGTCTGCGACGGCGCAGGCGAGCCCGCAGGCGGCGCCTTCGCAGCCTGTGGCAGCTGATTCTGCCGCGGCCGCTGTGCCCGCTCCTGCTGCGCCTCTGGCTGCAACAAAGCCGGCGGAGAAAGTGGCAGTCGAGAAGCCAGTGCCGGTTGCCGAGCCGGCGCCCGCGCCGACAGCCGCCGCTGCCCGGGGCAACTGGTGGGTCCAGCTGGGAAGCTTCTCTGCACGCGAGAATGCCGAGCGACTCGGCAAGCAGCTGCGCGCCGCCGGCTACGCAATCAGCGTTTCCCCGATCAAGTCCAATGGCAAGGAACTGTATCGCGTTCGCGCCGGCCCGGTGACCAGCCGCGAGGCTGCCGCCGGACTGCAGAGCCGTCTGGCTGCCGCGGGTCACAAGTCTTCGCTGGTCGCGCCGTAGCGGCCCGGGCAAGTGTAGAATGCGGGATTGTCACTCGCCGTAACGGCGCTGGCTGATCCGAAGCATGGTCGCGATCGACTACATCATCATTGCCGTAGTTCTTGTTTCTGCCGTAGCCGGCCTCATACAGGGCTTCCTGCGCGAAATCTGCTCCCTGGTCACATGGATACTTGCCGTCTGGCTGGCATGGAAGATCGGACCTCTTCTCTCGCCCCATCTGGGAGGCGTGCTCCGGCAGCCGCCCTACGGTCTGTGGGCAGGCAGCGCCATCGTCTTCATAGCTGTACTGGTGGCTGGCGCGATCATCGGCGCCGCCGTGAACTACTTCGTCCGCCTGTCCCTGTTCAGCGGCCTCGATCGACTGCTCGGCTTCCTGCTGGGGTTGATCCGCGGCGTTGTCATCGTGGGCGTGATGATGATCCTGGCGCAGTCGGCGAAACTGGATGGCGAAGGCTGGTGGAAGAAATCCCGCCTGCTGCCCACGGTCCAGCCGGTGGCCAGATTGTTGCGGGCACTGGCAGGCGATCACCTGCCGGCGCGCGCATCCACGGATGGATGACCTCAAGCTAACGGAGGCGTCATGTGCGGAATCGTTGGAATCGTCGGTCGCAGCCCGGTCAACCAGCAGCTCTATGATGCGCTGACGGTGCTGCAGCACCGGGGCCAGGACGCTGCGGGCATCATGACGGCCGACGGCGGCGAGCTGTTCGCCTCGAAGGGCAGCGGCCTGGTCCGCGATGTATTCGGGCAGCGCGAAATGGATTCCCTGCGCGGCAACGTCGGCATCGGCCATGTGCGCTATCCCACGGCCGGTGGCAACAGCGCCTCGGAAGTGCAGCCTTTCTACGTCAATGCGCCCTACGGCATCTGCCTCGGGCACAACGGCAACCTCACCAATTCCGCCGAACTCTCCGCCGTGCTGGCGCGGGAAGACCGCCGGCACCTGAACACGCGCTCCGACTCCGAAGTGCTGCTGAATGTTTTCGCCTCCGAGCTGCAGCGCGTGGGTACGCCCCGCGTGACGCCGGCTGACATCTTCGCCGCCACCAACGCCGTGTACCGCCGTTGCCGCGGCGCCTATGCCGTGGTGGCAATGATCATCGGCCACGGTGTACTGGGCTTCCGCGATCCGCACGGCATCCGGCCGCTCATCCTCGGCCAGCGCCGCAGCGCACGCGGCATGGAGTACATGCTGGCCTCCGAGAGCGTGGCGCTGACCATGCTGTCCTTCGAGGTGGTGCGCGATGTAGCCCCCGGCGAAGCGGTGTTCATCGACGAACTGGGCCGGCTGCACACCAACCAGTGCGTGCCCGTGTTGCGGCATACGCCCTGCATCTTCGAATACGTGTACTTCGCGCGGCCGGACACCATCATCGACAACATCTCGGTGTACCGCGCGCGCATGCGCATGGGCGAGAGGCTGGCCGAGAAGCTCAAGCGCGAGCATCCGGACCACGACATCGACGTGGTCATCCCCATCCCCGATACCAGCCGCACCTGTGCCCTGCAGCTGGCGCAGAAGCTGCGCATCAAGTACCGCGAGGGCTTCAACAAGAACCGCTACATCGGTCGCACCTTCATCATGCCGGGGCAGGAGCAGCGGCTGAAGTCGGTACGCCGCAAGCTCTCGGCCATCGACTTCGAATTCCGCGGCAAGAACGTGCTGCTGGTGGATGACTCCATCGTGCGTGGCACCACCTCGGCGCAGATCATCGAGCTGGCGCGGGAAGCCGGGGCACGCAAGGTGTACTTCGCCTCCGCCGCGCCGCCGGTGCGCTACCCGTACGTGTACGGCATCGATATGCCGGCTGCCTCGGAGCTGGTGGCGGCGGGCCGCGAAGTGGAAGAAGTGGCGCGCCAGATCGGCGCCGACTGGCTGATCTACCAGGACCTGGAAGACCTGGTCTCTGCCTGCCGCCATGACAATGCCGCGATCACCGAGTTCGACACTTCCTGCTTCTCGGGCGAATACGTCACGGGCGACGTCACGCCGGAATACCTGCAGCGCCTGGAGCAGGAACGTTCCGATGGCGCCAAGGCCCTGCGGCGCGACAGCCCGCTGAAGGCCGTGAACTGAATTCCACGGGCAGGCGCGGGCTCATGCGGCTGCTGCTGATCATCCAGGATGCGCGCCTGCGCTCGCTGATCCGCCACCATGTCAGCTGCCAGTGGCCGGATGCCGACCTGGTCACGCGCTCGACCCGCGCGGCAGCGCCGCTGCCGCCGGAATTCCTCGCCCAGGGCTACGACGCCGTATTGCTTGACCAGCACTGGCTGGGCGGGGAGGGGCTGACCTGGCTGCAGGATCTGGCTTCCCGCCGCGGCTTCGCACCCATCGTGTTCCTGGCCGACCGCGAAAATGAACAGGCCGCGCGGCAGGCGCGCATCTTTGGATCATTCGGTGTGCTGTGCCGCCAGCGCTTTGCCCATGACACGCTGGTTTCCGTGCTCACAGAGGCCGCGCGCGTGCAGCAACGCGCGCAGGCGGACTGGCGCGTCTCTGCCGAGGCCGAAGCCTCGCGGCGCTTCGGCACGGTGCGCATTCCTGGCTACCGCTGCGTGCGCCGGCTGGCTGGCGGCTCTGTTTCGCAGCTGTACCTGGCCGAGAGCCAGAAGGCCGGCTCGCTGATCGTGGTGAAGGTCACGCCTTCGGTGCGCGATGAAACTGGTATCGACCAGGCCTTCGAGCGTTTCCTGCAGGAGTACGAGATCGCGCACCGGCTGCATCACACCAGCATCGTGCGCTGCCACGAACTGGGCGTGGCCGATGACCATGCCTATCTGGCGATGGAATACTTCCCCGAGGGTGATCTGCGCCGGCGGATGCGCGGCGGCATCACCGTGGTGGATTCCCTGGACATCTCGGCGCAGATTGCCGGGGCGCTGGCGGCGCTGCACGAGGCGGGCGCGCTGCACCGGGATCTCAAGCCCGGCAATGTGCTGATGCGCAGCCGGCACCGCATCGCGCTGTCGGATTTCGGCCTCGCCAAGCATGCGGCGCTGGACATGGACATCACCGATCCGGGCATCATCTTCGGCACGCCGCATTACATGAGCCCGGAGCAGGGACATGGCGAGCCGGTGGACGAGCGCAGCGATCTCTACAGCCTCGGCGTGATGCTGTACGAGATGCTGACGGGGGAAAAGCCCTTCACCGACGCCAACCCCATGGCCATCATTTACAAGCACCGGCACCAGCCGATGCCGGCGCTGCCGCCTGCTGCGGCGCGCTGGCAGCCCATCGTGTCTGCGCTGCTGGCCAAGAGTCCCGTTGACCGCTACGCCAGCGCGGCGCAGGCCGAGGCCGTCCTGCAGGAGGCCGCGCAGCAGGCAAGGGCAGTTGCAGCGTGAGCGCATCGCCCGCCGCCGAGCGGCCGCTGCAAATCTTGCAGGCCGCCACGCCCGAAGCATGGGCGAAGCACGCGGCGCGCAACTGGCAGGAGCTGCTGCGCGATCACGCCAATTGCGAGAAGAAGGCAGCCTCCACCGCGCTGGCGCTGATGTTCGCCTATCCGGACGATGTGGCGCTGTGCACGGCGCTGGCGCGGCTGGCGCGCGAGGAGCTGCGGCATTTCGAGCAGGCACAGAAGTTGATGACGCGACTGGGCGTGGCTACGCTGCGGCAGGGGCCTGGGCGCTACGCCGGTGCCCTGCGCGCCCGGATGGCCACGTACGAGCCGCAGCGCAAGCTGGACCTGCTGCTTTGCGGGGCGCTGATCGAGGCACGTTCCTGCGAGCGCTTCGAGGCGCTGGTGCCGCATCTGTCCGCGCCGCTGGCGGAGTTTTACGCGGATCTCGCCCGTTCCGAACGCCGCCATGCCGGTCTGTACCTGGAGCTGGCGCGGGCCGCGCAGCAGCGCACCGGCATCGACGAAGCGGTCGTGTCGCGGCGCCTGCATGAGCTGGCCGGCATCGAAGCGGATCTGATCCTCACTCCCGACGCGCAATTCCGCTTCCACTCCGGCGTGCCCGAAGCCGCCGCGTGAGGCGGGTTGCCGGAATCCTCATCGGCCTGCTGCTGTTGGCGGCGTGCGGCGCAGACAGGACCTCGGGCAACGGCGTTCTGTCAGCGGCAAGGGTGTCCGAGCGCATCGCCTCGCGGCATCTGCATCGCCAGCTCACGCAGTATCCGGCCACCATCGATCCGGCGCTGAGCGAGGACGTTGCGGCCTATTCCATCATCGATGACCTGTTCGAAGGGCTGGTGCGGCTCGATCCGGCGGGCAGCGTGGTGCCGGGCGTCGCCACGCACTGGGAGGTTTCTGCCGATGGCCTGACCTGGAGGTTCCATCTGCGCACGGAAGCGCAGTGGTCCAACGGCGAGCCCGTGACCGCGTCGGATTTCGTCTACGCCTGGCGGCGGGCGGTGGATCCGGCGACCGCTGCGGTGAATGCGCCGCAGCTGGAAGCCATCGCAAACGCGGCGCAGATCATCCGCGGCCAGTCGGCGGTCGATACGCTTGGCGCACGCGCCATGGATGCCCATACCCTCGAGGTGCGGTTGGCAGCGCCGACGCCGTACTTCCTGTACCTGCTCACCAACAGCTGGCTGATGCCGCTGCATGCCGCCACCATCGCGCGCCACGGCAGCCGCTGGACCGACGCGGGAAAACTGGTGGGCAATGGCGCCTTCCTGCTGCAGGCGCGCAGCATCAATGGTCCCGCCGACCTGGTGCGCAATCCGCGCTACTGGGGAGCAGCGGCCGTGCGCCTGGAGGCCGTGACCTATCATCCGCTCATCGAAACGGCCGCGGCGACTGCACGTTTCCTGGCCGGCGATCTCGACATCACGGATCGTTTCCAGTTCGACGACATTGAATGGCTGACGAAATTGCTGGGCAGCCAGCTGAGGCTGGAGCCGTATTTCGGCAGCTTCATGCTGGGCATGCACACTGGCCGGCCGCCCTTCGACGATGTCCGCCTGCGTCGCGCACTGCTGCTGGCGATCGACCGCGACATACTGGAGTCGCGACTGTGGAAGGGCCGGCTGTCGGCTGCCTACGGCATCGTGCCACCCATGCCGGGATACGCCCCCCTGCGGCCGGACTGGGCGCAGCGGGACGCAACACGGCATCGCGAGGCGCAGCAGCTGTATGCCGAAGCCGGCTACAGCCCGCATCACCCGCTGGAGGTGGAGCTCTGGTATCCCTCCAACGACGCGGACACGCGCCGCACGATGGAGGCGGTGGTGGCCATGTGGCGCACGAATCTGGGTGCGCGCGTGCAGCTCGCCAACGAAGAGTGGACAGTGCACAAGCAGAACCGGCGCCTGCGCAAGCACGAGCTGTTCTTCTACACCTGGATCGGCGACTACCTGGATCCGCTGACATTCCTTGCCCTGCCTTTGCCCGCCAGCGGGCAGAACTACATGGAGTACCGCAATCCCGCGTACGCGCAGGCGGTGCGCGAAGCCTCGGCCATCGTGGATCAGCCGGCGCGGTTTGCGGCCTACCAGCGTGCCGAGCAAATCCTCGATACGGATGCCGCACTCATCCCGCTGTACTACTACCGCAGCCGGCATCTGGTGCGCAGCTATGTGCAGGGATGGCAGGCCAATCCCATGGACCGCCATGCGTCACGTGATCTGCATCTCGCCATGCCGGGAGCTGGCTGATGGCGCGCTATGTACTCGCGCGGCTGCTGACTGCCATTCCGACGCTGCTGGCCATCATCACGCTGGCCTTCCTGCTGCTGCGTGCCGCACCTGGTGGGCCCTTTGCCCGCGACAAGGAGATGCTGCCGGAGATTCGCGCGCGCATCGAACACAGCTACCACCTGGATGAATCCCTGCCGACGCAGTACGGGCGCTATCTCTGGCAGCTGCTGCACGGCGATCTGGGACCTTCGTTCCAGTATCCAGGCGAGTCCGTGAATGGCCTGATCGCACAGGGCCTGCCGGTGGATCTGTCCATCGGCGCGCTGGCGCTGCTGCTGGCCTGTGTCATCGGCATACCGGCCGGAGCCTGGGCAGCGTGGAAGCAGGGCGGGTGGATGGACCGCGCCACCGGGCTGCTGTCACTGGTGGGAATCTCGGTGCCCGTGTACGTGACTGCGCCGCTTCTGATCCTGGTATTCGCCGTGCTGTTGCAGTGGCTGCCTGCCGGCGACTGGGCAGGCGGTGCGCCGCGCAATCTCATTCTGCCGGTGCTGGCCATGGCCTTGCCCTATGTGGCCTATGTCACGCGCATCGTGCGCGCCGGCTTCCTGGATACGCTGCGGCAACCTTTCATCCGCGCCGCGCGCGCCAAAGGGCTGGGTCCCGCTGAAGTGCTGTTCCATCACGCGCTGCGACCCTCGCTGGTGCCGCTGGTGGCTTTTCTCGGGCCCGCCGTGGTCGGCGCCATCACTGGCTCCATCGTGATCGAGAACACCTTCGGGCTGCCCGGTATCGGCCAGCACTTCGTCAATGGCGCATTCAACCGCGACTACACACTGGTGATGGGCGTGACCATCCTCTATGGCGCGCTGATCGTTGCCGCCAATGTCGTGGTGGACATCCTGCAGGCGCTGCTTGATCCGCGCGTGCAGCTGGCCGGGACGCGCGCGCAATGAAGGCCAGGCTGCCGCGCATCAGCCTGGTGTTGCTGGCGGGGCTGGCGCTGGCGGCGCTCATCGTGCCGTGGCTGTCGCCCTGGGATTACTACACGCCGGACTGGGAGCATGTGGACCAGGGGCCGGGCTGGCAGGGTGGCCATCTGCTGGGCACCGATGACCTGGGGCGCGACCTGCTGGTGCGCCTGATGTGGAGTTGCCGCATATCGCTGCTGGTCGCCGCAGCAGCCAGTGCCATCAGCCTGGTGATCGGCCTGGCCTGGGGCGTGCTGGCCGGTTACCGCGGTGGCCGCACCGATGCCCTGATGATGCGCTGCGTCGATGTGCTGTATTCGGTTCCCTTCACGCCCTTCGTGATCGTGCTGACGGTGCTGTTCGGGCGCGATCTGGTGCTGCTGTTCGTGGCCATCGGCGCGGTGTCCTGGCTGGATATCGCGCGCATCGTGCGCGCGCAGACACTGGGATTGCGCGAGCGCGAGTTCGTGATTGCCGCGCAGGTGGCGGGCGTCGGGCCGGCGGCCATCATGTGGCGCCACATCGTGCCCAACCTGCTCGGCGTCACGCTGGTGTGCCTGACGCTGACCATCCCGGCGGTCATCAGCACCGAGGCATTCCTGAGTTACCTGGGCCTGGGTGCGCAGTCGCCACTGACCTCGCTGGGGGTGATGCTGGCCGATGGCGCGGCGCAGATGCGTGCCCGGCCGCTGCTGCTGATCCTGCCGGCAGCGGTGCTGATTGCGCTGGTGTACGCCTGCAACAGTCTTGGTGATGCGCTGCGGGACCGTCATGCCGTCTGAGCAACCACTGCTGTCACTGCAAGGCTACGGTCTGGACCGCAGTGATGGTCAGCCTGTGCTGCGCGATCTGGACTTCGATCTGGGGCGGGCGGAAATCCTCTGCGTGGTGGGTGAATCCGGTTCAGGCAAATCACAGCTGCTGCTGTCGCTGCTGGGCCTGGCCATGCCGGGCGCAAAGGCTTGCGGCAGCGCCCGCCTGGCAGGTCTTGAACTGGCCGGCGCGGCGGAAGCAGCACTGCGGCCTCTGCGCGGTCGGCAGATGGGCATGCTGTTCCAGGATCCACTGCTGTCCTGGAATCCCTGCCGCACCATCGGCTCGCAGCTGCGCGAGGTCCCGGCTCTGCAACGCCTTGATCGCAAGCACTTGCGTGAGCGGATTCTCCAGGCGCTGCGTGAGGTGGAGTTGCGTGAGCCGGAGCGGCTGCTGGACTGCTATCCGCACCAGCTCTCCGGCGGCATGCGCCAGCGCGCCATGCTGGCCATGGCGGTGCTGGGCCAGCCGCAGCTGCTGCTGGCCGACGAGCCCACCACGGCACTGGATCCCACCACGCAGCGGCATGTGCTGCGGCATCTGCGGCAGTTGCGCGAGCAGGGCATGTCCATCCTGCTGGTCACGCATGATCTTGGCGTGGTGGCCGAGATCGCCGACCGGGTGGTGGTGCTGGAACAGGGCTGCATCGCGGAACAGGGAGCCACCGCAGATCTATTGCACCGACCCCGCAGTCCTTACGCCAGGAAGCTGGTGCAGGCAGCGCGGCAGCTGGAGGGGCTTGCATGCCTGCCGTGATGGCGCCGGCATCGTTGCCTTCCGTGCCGCTGCTGGAAGCGCGTGGCCTGACAGTGCACGCGCCGCATCAAGGCTGGCGCGCCGCGCCGCGGGTGCTGCTGCGCGATGTGAGCCTTCACATGGGCAGCGGCGAGACGCTGGCGGTGGTTGGAGAGTCCGGCGCAGGCAAGTCCACGCTGGTAAAGGCGCTGCTGCGACTGATGCCGCCCGCCAGTGGCCAGGTGCTCATCGGCGGACAGGACCTGGCAATCCTGTCGCCCGCGGAATTGCGTATCCAGCGGCGCCGCGTCCAGCTGGTATTCCAGGATCCGCTAGCGTCGCTGAATCCGGCGCTCAGCGTGCTGGAGCTGGTGGCCGATCCACTGCGCCCGTCACTGCGCACTCCGCTGGGCACGGAGCTGCAGCATCGCGTGGTCGAGCAACTGGCGGTGGTGGGGCTGGATGCAGGATTCCTGCAGCGCCGCTGCGGCGAACTGTCCGGTGGCCAGGCGCAACGTGTGGCCATTGCGCGCGCGCTGATCGCCCAGCCGGAAATGCTGATCTGCGACGAGCCTGTCTCGGCGCTGGATCTCGCCCTGCGTGCACAGGTACTGGAGCTGCTGGCCGAGCTGCGTCGCAGCCGCTCGCTCGGCCTGCTGATGGTGACGCATGACCTGCATGCTGCGCGGTTGATGTGCACGCGGCTGCTGGTGCTGCGGCAGGGCGCGGTGGTGGAGGGAGGATTATCCGCGGAGCTGTTCGCGCAGCCGCGTTCGGACTACACGCGCGAGCTGCTGGCAGCCATGCTGAGCGTGGGTGCCGTGCGCACCGGCAGGGACAGCACCTCGTAACGCGCATCGGTGTAGACGGCGAGGGCGCTGCCCTGTTCGTACCAGTCCCCCAGCACGATGCGGGTGGCGCTGCGCCCGTCCACCTGCAATGGGTGCACGGCCGGGCGATGCGTGTGCCCATGGATCAGCAGGTCCGCTTCCCCTGCGCGCAGCATGGCCGCCACCGCATCGGGGGTTACATCCATGATCCGCTCCGGCATCCCCTGCGTATGGGCGCGACTGCCGGCGCGCGCGGCACCGGCCAGTGCCCGTCGCGTCGACTGCGGCAGTGCCAGGAAGCGCTGCTGTACCGAAGGCTTGCGCGTGAAGTGCCGGAAATGCTGGTAGCCCCGGTCCGCAGTGCAGAGCAGATCCCCATGCGAGAGCACTGCCCGCAGGTCACCGGCCTGCAGGAGTACAGGATCCGGCAGCAGGCGGCAGCCGCTGCGCTGTTCGAAGTGCGGCCCCAGCAGGAAGTCGCGGTTGCCGCGGATGACGTAGCAGGGAATTTCGCGGGCCGTGTATTCGCGCAATGCCTTGCACACCGTGTTGCGCACGGGCTCGTTGTCGTCATCGCCGATCCAGGTCTCGAACAGGTCGCCGAGTATGTACAGCGCATCGGCCTCGTACGCCTCGCCACGCAGAAATTGCAGGAACTGCGCTACCGCTTCCGGCGCACTGGCATCCAGATGCAGATCCGAGATGAACAGGTAGCGGGCTGGGCTCATGCCTCGAATATAGTGCAGGCATGCCCGAAAGTCCTGCCAGCCCCGCCATGGCCGTTGCCCGTTTCGCGTAACATTCGCGGATGCTTCGCATCCACAATTCCCTGAGCGGGAAGCTCGAGCCATTCCACAGCCTCGAACCCGGCAAGGTCCGCATGTATGTGTGCGGCATCACCGTCTATGACTTCTGCCATATCGGCCACATGCGCATGATGGTGGCCTTCGATGTGGTGCAGCGCTACCTGCGCTACAGCGGCTACGCCGTTAACTACGTGCGCAACATCACCGACATCGACGACAAGATCATCCGTCGCGCGGCCGAGAACGGCGAATCCATCGATGCGCTGACCGGGCGCTTCATCCATGCCATGGATGAAGACGCACAGCGACTGGGTGTGGCGCGCCCCGATCACGAGCCGCGTGCGACGCAGCATCTGCCGCAGATCGTGGCGTTGATCGAAAAGCTCATCGCCCGCGGCCACGCCTATGTCGGCGGCAACGGCGATGTCATGTATTCAGTCTCCAGCTTCGAAGGTTATGGCCAGCTCTCCGGCAAGCGGCTTGAGGATCTTCGCGCCGGCGCGCGCGTGGATGTGGACGAAGCCAAGCGCGACCCCCTGGATTTCGTGCTGTGGAAGCAGTCCAAGCCCGGTGAGCCAAGCTGGCCCTCGCCCTGGGGAGCGGGACGACCCGGCTGGCATATCGAATGCTCGGCCATGTCCATGGCGCTGCTGGGCGAGCACTTCGACATCCATGGCGGCGGCATGGACTTGAAATTCCCGCACCACGAGAACGAGATCGCACAGAGCTGCGGCGGCACGGGCGGCAAATTCGCGAACTACTGGATGCACAACGGCTTCGTCAACGTGGACAGCGAGAAGATGTCCAAGTCGCTGGGCAATTTCTTCACCGTGCGCGAGGTGCTGCCGCATCTGCGGCACCCGGAAGTGCTGCGCTACTTCCTGGTTACCAGCCACTACCGCGGCCCGATCAACTACACGCTGGAGAACCTGCAGCAGGCCGATGCCACGCTGGGCGGGTTTTACAACGCGCTGCGCGGCGCGCCACTGGGCGCGCCGCCCGCCGACGCGGATGCCTGGCGCAACGAATTCCGCAGCGCCATGGACGATGACTTCAACACGCCCAAGGCCCTGGCCGTACTGCAGAGGCTGGCGCGGGAGCTGAACGAGGCGAAAGCGCAGGGCGATACCTGCCTGGCGCGCGTGGGGGAACTGGCAGCGCTGTTCCGGGAGCTGTCGGGTGTGCTGGGCATCTGCCAGCTCGACGCCGAGCAGTGGTTCCGGCTGTCCGCGCCGCAGCCGGGCGCGGCAGGGGATTCATCCGGCTGGGACGATGCCGCGATCGAGGCGGGAATCGCCGCCCGGCTGGCCGCACGGAAAGCCCGCGATTTCAGGGAAGCCGACCGGCTGCGCGAGGAAATGACGCGCGCCGGCGTGGTACTCGAGGATCGGCCGGACGGCACCACGCTCTGGCGGCGCCGCTAGCCACCTGGTGGCCGGCCCGCCGGACTCAGTTGCGCGGCGGCGGCGTCAGCGGCTGTTCAACGCCCCGGCTGCCGATCGGAGTAAGCCCCTCGCGGAACTGATACGCCTCCAGCGTGTTCTGGATCAGCATGGCAATGGTCATGGGTCCGACGCCGCCCGGTACCGGCGTGATCCAGGAAGCAACTTCCTTCGCGGTATCGAATTCCACGTCGCCCACCACCTTGCCCGATGGCAGGCGGTTGATGCCCACGTCCAGCACCACGGCGCCCGGCTTGAGCCAGTCGCCCTTCACGAACTCCGGCTTGCCGATGCCGGCAACGATGAGGTCGGCGCGGCGCACATGGCCGATGAGATCCTTTGTCTGGCTGTGGCAGATAGTGACGGTGGCGCCGCGCATCAGCAGTTCCAGCGCTGCCGGCCGGCCCACGATGTTCGACTGGCCCAGCACCACGGCATCCATGCCCTTCGGGTCGATGCCGGAGAATTCCAGCATCTTCATGCAGCCATAGGGCGTGCAGGGCCGCAGCCGCGGCGTGCGCTGCGCCAGCAGGCCCAGGTTCTCGGGGCTGAAGCCGTCCACGTCCTTCTCTACGGCAATCGTGTCGATCACGGCCTTGCTGTCGATGTGCTTTGGCACCGGCAGCTGCACCAGGATGCCGTCGATGGCCGGATCGGCGTTCAGCTTGCGCACCACCTCGATCACCTCCTGCTGGGAGGTGGTCTCGGGCATCAGGATCACCGGGGAGTGCATGCCGGCGGCCTCGCAGGCCACATGCTTGTTGCGCACGTAGATCTGGGAGGCCGGGTCCTGGCCGACGATCACGACCGCCAGGCCGGGCACGCGCTTGCCGGCCGCCTTGAGCGCCGCCACCTGTTTGCCGATCCCGTCGCGCAGCGTCTGCGCAATGGCCTTGCCGTCGATCAACCGTGCCGTCATTCCACGCTCCCGGAAATCAAAACGGGCGGTAGGGTATCATCGCGCTGTCGGGGCGTGGCGCAGTCTGGTAGCGCATCTGCTTTGGGAGCAGAGGGTCGGAGGTTCAAATCCTCTCGCCCCGACCACCTAAACCCATGAGGGGACGGTAGATTCCGTATGGATGTCCTGACCCTCTCGCGCCTGCAGTTCGCGGCGAACATCAGCTTCCACATCCTGTTCCCCAGCATTTCCATTGCGCTGGCCTGGCTGCTGCTGTTCTTCAAGCTGCGCCTGGCGAGCACCCGCCAGCCCCACTGGCAGGCGGCGTACCGGCTGTGGGTGAAAATCTTCGCGCTCACCTTTGCGCTGGGCGTGGTCAGTGGCGTGACCATGAGCTTCCAGTTCGGCACCAACTGGCCCGGCTACATGGAGCGCGTGGGCAATGTCGCAGGTCCCTTGCTGGCTTATGAAGTGCTGACCGCATTCTTCCTCGAGGCCACTTTCCTGGCCGTGATGCTGTTCGGAGCGGGCAGGGTGTCGGACCGGATGCACACGGTGGCCATCGTGCTGGTGGCCGTGGGCACCAGCCTGTCTGCATTCTGGATCCTCGCGCTGAACTCATGGATGCAGACGCCCGTGGGTTTCACGATGATCGACGGCAAAGCGCATGCAACAGACTGGCTGGCCATCCTGTTCAATCCGTCGATGCCTTATCGCGTCACACACATGCTGCTGGCATCGGGGCTGACGGTGGCGTTCCTGGTCACGGGCGTCTCGGCCTGGCGCTGGCTGCGCGGGGATCACGGCGCGGAGGTGCGCGCCACCTTGCGCACCGGGGTCACCGTGGCGGCCGTGCTGGTGCCGCTGCAGATATTCGTCGGCGACCTGCATGGACTCAACTCGCTGGAGCACCAGCCGGCCAAGATCGCGGCCATGGAAGGCGTGTGGCAGACCGAGCGCGGCGCGCCCCTGCTGCTGTTCGCGATGCCGGATGGCCAGCGCCGTGAGAATCATTTCGAGATCGGCATTCCGGGCGGCGCCAGCCTGATCCTGCGGCACCATGCAGATGGCGAAATCCAGGGCCTGAACGAGTTCGTCGACGCGCATCCGCCGGTGGGCCCGGTGTTCTGGGCATTTCGCGTGATGGTCGGCACGGGTGTGCTGATGCTGCTGGTTTCCTGGAGCGGTGTGTGGCTGACACGGCGCGATCGCGATCCACCCCCGCGCTGGCTGCAGGTGGCCGTGCTGATGACTTTCGCAGGCTGGGTGGCAACGCTGGCCGGCTGGTACGTCACCGAGATCGGCCGCCAGCCCTGGCTGGTCTATGGCCTGCTGCGCACGGCGGAAGCCGCCAATCCAGTGCCGGTGCCGGTGGGGATCAGCCTGTCCATGTACCTGCTGCTGTACGCGGGATTGATTGCCGCCTACGTCAGCGTGGTCTTCTACCTTGCACGCCGCGCCGGGAGCAGCCATGCATCCTGATCTGGCCACTCCAGCCGGCTGGCTGCCGGTAGTGTTCATGGCGTTGATGGCGCTGGCCATGCTGCTGTACGTGGTGCTGGATGGCTACGACCTGGGTGTGGGCATCCTGCTGCGCGCCGCCACCGATGATGAAAAAGACGTGATGGTGTCCTCCATCGGTCCGTTCTGGGATGCCAACGAAACCTGGCTGGTGCTGGGCATTGGCATCCTGCTGGTGGCTTTCCCGCGCGCACATGGCGTGATTCTCACGGCGCTGTACCTGCCGGTTGCATTGATGCTGGTGGGCCTGATCCTGCGCGGGGTGGCCTTTGATTTTCGCGTCAAGGCGCAGGCTGCGCACAAGCCGTGGTGGAATCGCCTGTTCTGGGCCGGTTCGCTGCTGGCGGCGCTGGCGCAGGGATACATGCTGGGCCGCTACATCACCGGCTTCGCGCCGCAGCTGGCGGCGCAGGCCTTCGCGCTGCTCACTGCCCTGTGCGTGCCGGCGGCCTATGCCTCGCTGGGCGCCACCTGGCTGATCATGAAAACCAGTGGCGCACTGCAACTGCGCGCCGTGCTCTGGGCGCAACGCGCCTGGTGGGGAACAGCGCTGGGTTTCCTGGCCGTGTCGGTGGTATCGCCGCTGGTCAGCGCCAGGATCTTCGACAAATGGTTTGCCCTGCCTTTCGTCGCACTGCTGGCGCCGCTGCCCTTGGTGACGCTGGCGCTGCTGCTACTCGGCGCACGCTCGCTGCGCCGGCTGCCGCTGCGCCTGGGGCAGGCGAATGAATATGGCATCTGGGTGCCCTTCGTCTGCATGGTGGGCATCGTGCTGCTGGGCTTCTACGGGCTGGCGTGGAGCCTCTTCCCCTACCTGGTCGTGGATCGCATCACCATCTGGGATGCAGCCAGCGCGCCCGAATCGCTGCAGTTCATCCTGGTGGGGGCGCTGATCGTGCTGCCCGCCATACTGGGCTACACGGTGTATGTCTATCGGGTGTTCCACGGCAAGTCGCAACCCCTGGGATATGGTTGAACCCGGGTCCGGCCGAACAAGGTGCTGGCGCTTGCCCGAATCGATTCGTATATACTCGCGGCCCCCGCCCGGGGCCCTGCCGAAAGGCGAGGCAGTGAAGCGGGGGTGACCAGCCCCGTGCTTGGCGGCTTGGAACCGGATTGCTTACCCTTGCCATGGGCGCCCGTAGCTCAGGTGGATAGAGCATCGGCCTTCTAAGCCGAGGGTCGCAGGTTCGACTCCTGCCGGGCGCGCCACGCTGGTTGTTTGATGTGTTCGATGGTGGACGTAGCTCAGCTGGTAGAGTCCCGGATTGTGATTCCGGCTGTCGCGGGTTCGAGTCCCGTCGTCCACCCCACCCATTTTTATGGGCCGTTAGCTCAGTTGGTAGAGCAGTTGA